>Ga0187893_10000310_pt1 | contig 126299 bp, 113 predicted proteins | sample MA1701074metaG_FD_139574 | JGI IMG/M metagenome (GOLD analysis project Ga0187893, IMG submission 139574) | White microbial mat communities from a basaltic lava cave in the Kipuka Kanohina Cave System on the Island of Hawaii, USA - MA170107-4 metaG ...
CGGTACCACGTTCCGGTGGGTTTCCTCGGCCACACCGACGGCGGCAGCGGCTTCGCCCTGGTGGCGCCGGCGCTGGCGGTCGCCCATGGCGCCGATCTGGTTGAGAAACACTTCACCCTGGACCGCAGCCAGAAGGGCTTCGACTACCAGTCGTCCCTGAGCCCCGAGGATTTCTACCGGATGGTGGAGCTCCTGCGCCAGGCCGAACGTGCCCGTGGCGACGGCGCTCCGGCGCAGGGCGACGGCGCGGCCCGTTACCACCGGATGATGGCGCGCTCCATCGTGGCGGCGTCGCTGATACACCGGGGTGCGGTGCTGGAGGCGGGGATGTTGGCCTTCAAGCGCACGGACGCGCGATTCCCGCCCGGATTCCCACCGCGGGAGTCGCACCGGGTGATCGGCCGGCGCGCCGCCCGGCCGATCCAGGCCGACGAGACGATCCGCGAGGAGTTGCTGGAGTGATCCGCGCGGAGCCTCGGGTGGTGGCCATCGTTTCGGCCCGCATGGCGTCCGCCCGCTGCCCGGGCAAGGCCATGGCGCTGCTGGCTGGCCGGCCGCTGATCGAAGTTCTGCTGGAGCGCATCGCCTACTCCCCGGAGCTGGACAGCGTGGCCCTCGCCACCTCGGCGCTGCCCGAGAACGAACCTCTGGTCGAGATCGCGCGGCGCCTGGGCGTGCCGGCCTTTCAGGGAGACGAGGACGACGTGTTGCGCCGCTACGTGGACTGCGCCCGAACCATGGGCGCCGACCACGTGGTTCGCGTGACGGGGGACAACCCGCTCACCGACATCGAAACCATGGAGCGGCTCGTCGCGCTGCACCTGGCGAGCGGTGCCGACTACACCTACGTCCCCGGCGATGCGCTGCTGATGGGGATCCTGTCGGAGGTGATCGCCAGGAGTGCCCTCGAGGCGAGTTGGGAGCGCGGCGAGGCGCGGCACCGCTCGGAGCTCGTCACCCTCTACATCAAGGAACATCCCGAGGCCTTCCGGATTCGGACCGCCGAGTTGCCGGACGGCCTGTTCCGCCCCGGGTACCGGCTGACCGTGGACGAGCCCGAGGACCTGGAGCTGATGCAACGTCTGTTCGAGCGCCTGGCCACCCCCGGCAAACAGGTGACGACCCGCGAGGCGTTGGCCCTGCTCGACCACGAGCCGGAGCTGTCGCGCCTCAACGCCCACCTGCTCCACAAGGGGCACAACCTGCGCTCGGTGGCGCTGGACGCGGCGGTGGTTCGGGGCCGGAGCAAGAGGGCCGCGGGGGCCCCGAGACAACGCGGGTGAAGAGCCAGTTCGAGATCGACGGACGCCCGGTGGGCGTTGGCCAGCCGTGTTACGTGATCGCCGAGGCCGGCGTGAACCACAACTGCGACCTGGAGCTCGGTTACAGGCTGATCGAACGCGCGGCAACGGCCGGCGCGGACGCGATCAAGTTCCAGAATTACACCGCCTCGAAGATCGCGACCCGGGTGGCGCCGCGTTACTGGTTCGAGCCCCAGGACCCTGCGGGCACCCAGTGGGACACCTTCGACAAGCTCGACAAGCTCTCCGACCGCGACTTCGAGTCGCTGCTTGGCCGGGCCCGACAGCTGGGCCTGACGGCTTTCTCCACGCCCTTCGACGAGGACGCCGTGGAGCTCCTGGCCTCCCTGGCGGTGCCGGCTTTCAAGATTGCGTCCGCTGACCTCACCTGCCACCCGCTGCTCGGGAAGGCCGCGCGCGTGGGCAAGCCGATGATCCTCTCCACCGGCACGGCGACCCTGGCCGAGGTCGAGGAGGCTCTCGAGGTCTGCGCCGGGGCGGGCAACCACGAGGTGGTGTTGCTCCACTGCACCCTCAAGTACCCGTGCCCTCCCGAGGGCATCAACCTGCGGATGATGGAGCACCTGATGCGTGCCTTTCCCGGAGTCCCCGTCGGGCTCTCCGACCATTCGCTCGGCATCAGCGTGCCCCAGGCCGCGGTGGCTCTGGGCGCCTGCATGATCGAGAAACACTACACCGTGGACAAGACGCTGCCCGGCTCTCCCGACCACCACCTGTCCGTCGACCCGCCGGAGCTGGAGGCGATGGTGGCAGGCATCCGCACGGTCGAGAAGGCGCTGGGCAAGACGCGAAAGGGCGTCGAACCCCTGGAGCGCGACGCCTGGATGTACGCCCGGCGCAGCCTGACGTCTCGGGTCGCGATCCCCCGCGGCACGGCCCTGACCCGCGAGATGTTGACCTACAAGCGCCCCGGCACCGGCATCAGCCCGCGTTTCTTCGAGCACATCCTCGGCCGCGTCGCCCGCGTCGACATCCCGGAGGACACCACGCTCACCTGGGAGATGTTGTGAAGGACGGCAAGCGCGTGATCGCGGTGCTGCCCGCCCGCGGCGGGACCGACCGCGTGCCTTACCTGAACGTCAAACGCCTCGGCGACCGGCCGCTGCTAGCCTGGACCCTGGAGGCCGCGCAACTCTCGGGTGTCGTGGACCGGCTGGTGGTCTCCACGGACGATCCGGCCGTGGCCGAGGCCGCCAGGGCCCACGGCGCCGAGGCACCGTTCCTGCGCCCCCGGGAGCTGGCGGGCGACATCCCGAGTCTCAAGCCGGTGGTCCGCCACGCCGTGACGGAGGTCGAAAAGCAGGGCGAACGCTTCGACGTGGTGCTGGTGCTGCAGGCCACCTCGCCCTTCCGCGGCGCGGCGGAGATCCGCGAGGCCGTGGAGAGGCTGCTGACCGGCGACTTCGACGCGGTGTTGTCGGTGACCGAGGAGCGCGAGCTGCGCTGGCGCGCCGAGGGCGAGCGCCTCTGGCCGCTGTTCCTGCGCGAGGGCCGGCGCGACGAGCAGGCCCCGGTCTACAAGGAGAACGGCGCGGTGGTGGCGTTACGTCGCCACGTGCTGGATAGCGACTCCCGTTTCGGCGACCGGGTCGGCTTCCTGCCGCTCGACAAGCGCGCGGCCTTCACCGTGCGCGACCTGGACGACTTCTGGATGGCCGAGCGGCTGTTGCGTGAGCCGCGGGTGTTGTTCCGCGTGGACGGCTCCCTGGAGACCGGGATGGGCCACGTGTATCGCTCCCTCGCCATCGCCGACGCGCTGCGGGACTCGTCGCGCGCCGCCATCGCGTTCCTGATGACCGCCCAACACGGCGAGGGCCTGCGCACCGTGGCCCAGTACGGCTACCCGGTGCGGCTGGCCGGAGAGGCGTCGCCTGCGACCTACCTGGAGCACATCCGCGACTACGCTCCAGACGTCCTGATCAACGACCTGCCCGGACTCGACGCCAGCTACCTCGAGGCGCTCTCCCACCTGGGCGCCACCACGGTGAACCTGGTGGACACGCTGGACGACCTGGAGCGGACCGAGGCCTACGCCCAGGTGATCGTGTCGGTGATGAACGAGGACAAGGAGACACCCGAGAACTTCTACGGCGGCCCCGCCTACGCGATCCTGCGCCGGCACTTCGGGGAGATGGGGCGGGTGAAGGAGGTGCGGGACCTGGCGCGGCTGGTCGTGCTCACCTTCGGCGGCAGCGACCCCCAGGGGTTCACCCTGAAGGCGGCGCGGGCGCTGGTCGGCTTGCCCGAGCGGATCGAGATCGTGGCAGTGGCGGGCCCGGCGTTCTCGTACCAGCGCGAGTTCGAAGCGCTGCAGAAGCAGCTGTCACGCAGGGTGCCCCTGATGCGCCAACTCGAGGGACACATCGCCGACGTGATGTTCGAGGCGGACCTGGTGCTCTGCTCCGGAGGCATGACGGTGTACGAGATCGCCGCCCTGGGCACACCGGGGCTGGTGCTGGCCCAGAACACGCGGGAGGAGGCGCGGATGCGCGCCTTCGCGCGCCGGGGCAGCGTGGAGTTCCTGGGCCTGGGCACCGAGGTCGCGGAGCAGAGCATCGCCGCCCGCGCCCTGGCCCTGCTCGAGGACGCCGGGGCCCGGGGGGCGATGAGCCGGAACGGCCGCGCCATGGTGGACGGCCTGGGCGCGGAACGCGCGGCCGAGTTGGTGCTGGGCAGCGCACGCCGCAAGGAGAGAGGTTCGGCACAAGGATGAGGGCTCTGATCACGGGCGGGGCGGGTTTCGTGGGCAGCCACCTGGCGGAGGCGCTCCTCGAGCGTGGGGACAAGGTGCTGGTGCTCGACAACCTGTCCACCGGCTCGATCGAGAACATCACCGCCCTCAAGGCCAGCCCGCGTTTTCGCTACAGCGTGGATTCGGTCATCAACGAGCCCCTGACCGCGGAGCTGATCGACCAGGCCGACGTGGTGTTCCACCTGGCCGCGGCGGTGGGGGTGAAGCTGATCGTGGAAAGCCCGGTCAACACCATCGAGACCAACGTCCACGGCACCGAGATGGTGTTGAAGCTCGCCAACAAGAAGAAGAAGAAGGTGCTGGTGGCCTCGACCTCGGAGGTCTACGGCAAGAGCAACGTGGTGCCATTCCGGGAGGACGCGGACCTGGTGCTGGGCGCCACCACCAAGGGGCGCTGGAGCTACGCCTGCTCCAAGGCCATCGACGAGTTCCTGGCGCTCGCCTATTTCAAGGAGAAGCGCCTGCCCGTCGTGATCGTGCGGCTGTTCAACACCGTGGGCCCGCGCCAGACGGGCCGTTATGGCATGGTGATCCCCAACTTCGTGAAGCAGGCGCTGCTGGGCCACCCGATCACGGTCTTCGGTGACGGCAGCCAGAGCCGCTGCTTCACCTACGTGAGCGACGTGGTGGGCGCCTTGATCCGCCTCGCCGATCATCCGGGCGCCGTGGGCGGAGTCTTCAACGTGGGCAACGACCGCGAGGAGATCACGATGCTCGACCTCGCCAGGCGGGTCAAGGAACGCACGGGCTCGACCAGCGCGATCGAGCTGGTGCCCTACGAGAAAGCCTACGAGGAGGGCTTCGAGGACATGCCGCGCCGGGTGCCGGACATCTCCAAGGTTCGGGACCTGGTGGGGTACGAGCCCAGGGTCCAACTCGACGAGATCCTGGACCGGGTGGCAGCCTACTTCACTTCGGCCCAGGGCCGGATGTGAACCCGGGCCAGGAGCAGGGCCTCAAGCCGCAGCTCCGCAGGCTCCTCTCCCAGTCGGCGGTATACGGCACTGCCGACGTCTTCACCAACGTCGTCAACTTCCTCCTGGTGCCGCTCTACACGGCCTACCTCTCCCCGGCCGAGTACGGGGACCTGGCGCTTTTGTTGCTGTTCTCGAGCCTGGCCAAGATCCTGTTCCGGATGGGCCTGGACTCGGCGTTTTTCCGGATCCACTACGACCTCGACGCGGCCGGCCAGCGCCGACTCTGCGGCAGCGTGTTCCTGTTCGCGGCCGTGCTGGGCACGTCGCTGTTCGCCCTGTTGGCGTTCCTCTCGCCGTGGCTCGCGTGGCTGCTGCTGGGCCGCAGGGAGGCCGCGAGCCTGATCGTGCTGGCGGCTGCCGACGTCTACCTCGGCCTGTTCAGCTTCGTTCCGCTGGGGCTGCTGCGCATCCAGGACCGGCCGGGGCTGTTCTCCGCGTTGAGCGCCTCGCGCCACCTCGCCAACACCGTGCTGAAGGTCGCACTGGTGATCCAGGGTCTCGGGGTGTGGGGAGTGCTGGCCTCCGACGCGCTGGCCACCGGGCTGCTCTCCGCGATGCTGCTGCCGCGGCTCCTGCGCCACTCCGAGCTGGCCGTGGACATCGCCTTGCTGCGCGAGACCCTGCGCTTCGCCCTGCCCAAGCTGCCCCACGGCCTGCTGCTGCAGGTACAGAACCTGGCGGACCGCAAGATCCTGGACCTGTTCGCCAGCCGCGCCGAGGTGGGCCTGTACCAGGTGGGGTGCAGCTTCGGATCCGGCGTGAAGTTCGCGCTCTCGGCCTTCGAGCCCGCCTGGCAGCCCTTCGTGTACGCGCGGCTCAAGCAGCCCGACGCGCAACGCACCCTGGCCCGCGTGGCCACCGTGAGCTGGGGTGGGTTCCTGGCCGCCGGCCTAGCCCTCGCCCTCTTCTCGCGGGAGCTGATCGTCCTGATGACGCCCCGCAGCCCGGTCTTCCGGGAGGCGGCGCCGGTCATACCCGTCGTGGTCCTCGCCTACCTGCTGCACGGCTTCTTCCTGCTCACCTCGATCGGCATCGGCGTCAGCAAGGCCGCGCGTTACTACCCGGTCGTCACGCTACTCGCTGCCTCCACCAACATCGCGGCCAACTTCCTGCTGATCCCCCGCTTCGGGATGCTGGGCGCGGCCTGGGCCACGGTGTTGTCCTACGCGGCGATGGCCGCGGCAGGTTACGCCTTTTCCCAGCGGCTGTGGCCCGTGCCCTGGGAGTGGCGCGGCTTGATCTCGTACAGCGCGCTGGCCGCCCTGCTGTACCTCGCCTCGACCGCAGCGCCCCAGGCGCTGATCCCGGCTCTGGCGCTGAAGGGGGTGCTGCTGGCGGCGTTCTGCGCCCTGCTCGTCCCGTTGCTGCGCCGGGTGTAGGCTATCGTGTCTGATAGGAGGCGACCTTTCATGAGACTTGCAGCCATCGTCTTCGTCCTGGCCGCGCCCACGACGCTCGCTGGCCCGGTGACCAGGGCGGCCGCAACGCTCCAACCCACCAAGGACAGCAAAGCCCAGGGTACCGTCACCTTCACCAAGACATCCGGGGGCGTGCGGGTGCAGGCGCGGATCGAAGGCCTGACGCCGGGCCTCCACGGGTTCCACATCCACGAATTCGGCGACTGCAGCGCGCCCGACGGCTCGGCGGCCGGCTCGCACTTCAATCCGGGCGCGGAGCCCCACGCGGGACGGGCGGATGCGGCGCGCCACACGGGCGACCTCGGCAACGTGGAGGCCGACGCCACGGGAGTGGCGAGCCTCGACTACGTGGACGCGCGATCGAGCTTCGAGGGCGCCTCGTCGATCCTCGGCCGCGGAGTGATCGTGCACGCGAACCCCGACGACCTCAAGACACAGCCGACGGGGAATGCGGGGGGGCGGCTGGCGTGTGGCGTGATCGGGGTGGCCAAGGGCGAGTGATAGGCGCCGCCTCCGCTCTCGCCCGCGGGATCGCCGCGGACACTTCGGGTCAGAACGAGGCGGCCACCGCCTCCCAGCTCTCGACGACGTAGAGGGCGCTCGCGGCGGTGGTGTCCTCGCGGCTCTCCGCTTGGGAGCGCAGCGGCCGCAGCCGCGTGCGGCGTAGGGGCGTCGGCGGGTCGAGGAAGTCCGCAGGGGCGAACACGACCTTCTGGGTTCCTGATACGTAGTCGAGGGCGGAGGCGAGGACGAAGGGCGGGCGCCGGAGCCAGATCTGGCCGCCGGGAAGTCGCGCGTAGCCGAGCCGGCGCTGGTAGTCGCGCAGCGCCAACGAGCCCGCGGCTGCCGCGCCCGACGGCGCGACGCGCACGGCGCTGCCCAGGCTGAGGTCCAGGAGCGCGTCCCGCGCCGGGTCGAGCCCCGACGTCGTGGGCTGTGGCCGCCGGAGCAGGGGTGGGGCCAAAAACGCGATCGCGGTCATCGCGAGCGCCAGGCCCAGACCCAGGACCGGCAGCCGGGCCTCGCTCCGCGTTGTCGCGGGCCGCACACGCGAGGCCAGGCCGAGAGCGAGAAGGCTTGCCAGAAGCGGCAGGCCGACCAGCAGCCCGCGCAAGCCGGCATCGCCATAGACGAAGGGCGCGGACGCCACGAGGCCCAAGAGCAACGCTAGCCAGAGCCGGCCCTCGTGGCGACGCCGGCGGCGCAACGCCAACGCGGCCGAAGCCGCGGCGAGAACGAGGAGGGGCGCCGACCACAGGACGTCGAGGCGCGTTTGCCAAGGCTCGGGACGCACCCAGTCCGGTCCGCGGGCCAGGATTCCGCGCAGGCTGAGCACGCGGGCGAAGTTGGCCGGGAGCTTCTCGAAGAAACGCCCGAGGTTGCCGGCAAGCGCCCGCAGCAGGACGTCGGGCCGGTCCCGGATGTGACGCCAGGCGGCCGCATACATGCGAGCGGCGACTTCGGTCTCGCGCCGCTCCCCCAGCTCGCGCGCGAAGTCCTGCTTCGCCGTGACGTAGTCCGTGTTGGTGGCGAGACCGTACAGCGTGTAGGCCGGGTAGCTGTTGAAGGAGGCGTCGCCGGAGCCGTAGCGGGAGAGCAGCCCGCGTGTGCTCGTCTCACCGGCGCCGAGCACCAGCCCCGACACCACCAGGACCGCCAAGCGGCGGCCGCGCAGTACGAAAAGGCCCCACGCCACGACGCCCAAAAGCATGAACTGCGCTCCCGGGCGCACCCGCAGCGCGAGCTCGAGCAGCAAGAGGCCGCTCGCATACGAGAAGACGTCGCCGCGGCGCGCGCACACCAGCAGCACGGCCAAGCCGAGACAGGCGAAACTCGCGCCCAGTGGCTCGGCGACCACGGTACCGACGTAGTCCCGCGTGAGACCGTACACCAGCCCGAAGCAGGCCAGCCCGGCGGCGAGCCCGGCTCTGGCGCCCAGCGTCTGGGCGAGTCCGAACGCCGCGACGCCGAGAAGCAATGCTTGCATCCCGAGCGCCCCTCGAAGGCCACCCAGGCGCAAGCGGAGGGCCAGCCATGGCGAGTTGAAGGGGCGGCGTTCCGTAAAGCGATTCAGCCGGCCTTCCGCGATCAGGCGCGTGGCGCCCTCGAAGTGCCCGTGAGCGTCGAGCCAGGGGATGTGTCCGGCGAGGGTGGCCGCGGCCGGAATGCGGCTCGTCGGCGCACCCGCCTCCAGGCTGAGAACCGGGAGCCAGAAGGCCAACATGGCCAACGGGGCGCCGAGACGCGCCAGCGTCCGCGCGGCCCTCGATTCGAGACGCCGCAGGCGCCGCGCCCGCGGCCCGCCACGCGACGCGCGCCGTGCAAGAAACCAGACGCCGCCGAGGAGAAAAAGCAGGCTGGGCAACGCGGGCTCGATGCCCGCTGCGAACGCGCGCAGCGCCGTCACGGCCGTCCAATGGCAACGAAACGCGCTGCGTACAGGGTTGCGCTGGTGACGATGCAGAACCACAGGAGCGCCAGCGCTGCCAACGTTGCCAGCAAACGCGGCGGGCCTCTGCGCCGGGCCAGCAGCTCGAGGCCTGCCCCGGTCAGCACGGCCAGCGTCGGGGCCATGAGCTCGATCTCCTTGGCGTCGCGGAACAGGTCGGGCAACAGGTAACGTCCGACCAGCATCAGGCCGCCCGCGCCCATCACGACGAACAGGAGCCGCGCCACGTGCCGGGGCGCGCGCGCGACGAAAAACGCACCCAGCAACGCCAGGACCGGTGCCACGCCGTCGTAGAAGAGGCGGAAGCGATCCAGGGCCGCGCCCAGGGCCGGCGCGGCGCCGGCGCCAGCCTCGTGTAGAGCCCCCGGCAGCAGGCTGCCGAAGAGCAGCGGGACAAACAGCGGCAGGAACCGGGCGTATTGAAGGGCGACGACCGCGAAGAGGGCGACGCCGTAGGCCGCGAGCAATCGCCGCGCTCGGGGGCGGTCGCCGCTCACCAGCTCCGCCAACCCGAACATCCCCACCACGAGCCCGACGTTGAGGATCGAGCCGGTGTATGCGGCCTGAGCGAGGAGCAGGAAGGCCCAGGCCCAGGCGGCGTCGCGCGCGCCCTCGAGCTGGGGATAACGCCGCGCCAGGTGCACGACCAGGAGCAGATCCATGGCCTGGCCGAGCAGCGTCGGGAACAACGCGAGGCTGAGCCGGGACCAGGTGGCGGGCCACAGGGCGACGAGCGTCTGTCCCACGGCCGCCCCCGCTGCGGACAACCCCGCGGCGCGGCCCCAGACGTGGACCAGGAGGACGCTGAAACCGAGGGCGGTCGCCGCGACGGCCTTGACCGCGGCCTCGTTCCCCAACAACAGCGCGCAAGGCCACGCCAGGGCGTGGAAAACGGCGGAATACGGAAACGCCAGCCTGTGACCGGCGATCTCGCGCATCGCCCAGGTGCCCGTGCGCTGCTGGTACTCGCTGGCATCCCAGAGCAGGTAAGGGTCCTCCCGCACGGCAGCCAGGAACCGCGAGTGTGTCGCCACGTCGGGATAGAAGTAGGACGGGTGCGAGAGCAGCAGGACGGCCGCCAGCGCCGCCAGGAGAGCCGGGGCCGCCGCCGCGGGGCCCAGGAACGACTCGGGCCAGGTGCGGCGCAGCAGCCGGACGAGGGTGACGAGCGTCGCGGCGACCAGCAGTGCGGCCGGCGCGCCCCGGACCACGGCCTCCAGGGCGCCGAGGCGATCGGCGTACAGACCGGCCGCCAGACCCAGCAGCAGCACGATCGCCGCTCCTGCCGCCCCGCGCGCGCCGAGCACGGACAAAAGCAACAGCGGAAGGCCAACCATCACGAGGCCGAGCCGGCCGAGGTGCGCCGCGGACGTCCGCAATCGTTTCGCGCCCCGGACCTCGGCCCAGTCGAGTGCGAGGCCGAGGTCGTCCGCGGATTCGGACCGAAACTGGAACGAGAGTGGCCCGGGCACGGGGCCGAGCTCGAAGCTGCGGACACTCCAGCCCCGCGGCGGCTGCGTCCAACCCTCGAGCTTCCGGCCGCCCTGGAACAACGTGACCTCGGCCGGGGTGTCGCTGAACCGGGCCAGCCTCAGGTACAACGTGGCCTCTCCCGCCAGCCTTTCGACGGGGAACTCCAGCCGCGAGCCGTCGAGGGTCCAATGGAACGTCGTCTCCCCGCTGCCGGTGCGGCCGTCGCGTTCCCAGCCCGGCCGGAACCCTCGGGCGTACGCCTCGTCGCCCGGGCCGAGGTTGATCAGCAGCGGGCGGTCAGCCTGCCATGACAGCCAGCAGACGAGGCCACAAGCGGCCACGCCCAGAGTCAGGGTCCATCCCCGGAAATCCTTGGCTCCGAGCACTTTCCGATGGTAGCATTACGCTTTTGTTCGAGGGCAGACTGTTGCCGCTGGAGATCGTCCGCCGTGGGGAAGGCCAGAGGGACGAGATCTTCCGCCTCTACGGCGAGGTTTTCGGCCGGTCGGTGTCCGAGAGCAGTCGGACACGGTGGCAGTGGCAGTATCTGGAGAACCCCAGCACGCCCCCGGAGGGTCCTGCGATCTGGGTGGCCGTCGAGGACGGGACCGTCCTCGGGCAGTACGCCTCGATGCCGGTGCGGCTCCAGTGGGACGGACGCGAGGTCGACGCGTCGTGGGGGATGGACGTCTTCCTCCGCCCCGAGGCACGGGGCAAGGGGATCGGAGCTCGGCTCTTCACGGCCTGGGCCGACAACGTCACGGTCGCCCTGGGCCTGGGCCTCACGGATTCGTCCTACGGCCTCTTCAAGAAACTCAGGTACGAGGACGTGGGCCCGGTGCCGTTCTTCCGGAAGGTCCTGGACCCCAAGGCGGTCGCCGCCCGGCGCGCCGGGGTGCTGGGTGCTGCCCTGGGCCCGGTGGCGGGTGCTGCGCTGGACCTCGTGCATCCCGAGCGGGAGCATCCGGAGGCCGGCGCGGTCGCGGTCACTCGCGTCCAGGGTTTCTCGCCCGACTACGACGGCCTCTGGGAGCGGGCCCGCTCCTCCTACGCGATGTGCGTGCGGCGCGACCGGGTGTACCTGGACTGGAAGTACCGTCGCGTGCCCCACCGGAGCTACGCTCTTCGAGAGGCGCGTCGTGGTGGCGTGTTGTGCGGCTACGCGATCAGCCGCCACCAGGAGCACGAAGGGATTCGCTTGGGCTGGGTGGTGGACGTGTTCGCCGACGCGGACGACCACGCAACCAAGGACGCGTTGCTCGGGGCAGTGCTCGAGGAGTTTCGCGCCGAGCACGTGGCGCGCGTCCAGGCTTTCAGCCTGAACGCCGCGCTGGCCGAGGACCTGAGGCGGCGCGGCTTCTTCGAGGGCCACTCGCCCATGCAGTTCTGCGTGCGGGCGCGTGGGGATGCCGCAGCCGTCTTCGCCGCCCGGGGGCGCTGGCACGTCGTCTTCGGCGATAGCGACATGGACCGGTGAAGGGGACCGCTCCGGCGATCCTGGTCGGCATCGACACCGAGGCCGACGACCAGTGGTCGGCTGCTGGCCGCGAGGCCAACAGCGTGGAGAACGCCCTGCGCCTGCCGGACCTGCAGCGGCTGTTCGAGGAGCGTGGCGTCCGACCCAGCTACCTGGTGACATGGGAGATGGCGACCCGGCGTGAGAGCCAGGCCGTCCTGCGCGAGCTGGCGCGGGGCGGCCGCTGCGAGATCGGCGCCCACCTGCATCCCTGGAGCTCGCCGCCATTCCGGCCCGAGGATCTGCGGAACCACAGCTACCCCCACAACCTGCCGCGAGAGCTCCTGGAGCGCCAGCTCACGGAGCTGACCCAGGTCATCGAGCAGGGCCTCGGGGTGCGCCCGACGACCTATCGCGCTGGGCGCAACGGCTTCGACCACCACACGCTGCCGATCCTGGAGCGCCTCGGCTACACCGTGGACACGAGCGTGGACCCGCTCTTCAACGAGAGCACGAAACGCGGCATGGTTTTCGCCGGAGCGCCGCTTTTCCCCTACCACCCCGACCCCACCGACGTGCGTCGGCCAGGAGCCACCAGGATCCTCGAGGTGCCGATCTCGGCGGCCACGTTGCCCTGGCTGCCGAAGTCCCTGGAGGCTGCCTACGCTCGCCTGAAGCCGATCCCGTGGCGCGGCGCCTTCAAGCGCCTGGGGCTACGGCCGGTGTGGCTGCGCCCCTCCTACACGCCTCTTCACGACATGCGCGCCTTCGCCGACGCCCTGCTCGCCAGGGGTGCGCCCTGCTTCAACCTGATCTTCCACTCCAGCGAGATCCTGCCCGGCGGCAGCCCTTACACGCCCGACGCGGCAAGCGTCGTGCGTTTCCTGGACGACCTGCGCCGGATCCTGGATCACCTCTTGGCGGCTGGCGCCACGGGGAAGACGTACGCGGAGTTCGCCGCGGAGCGGCGCGCCGCGTGAGGGTCCTGATGGTGACGCCGCACCTGCCGCCCCACCAGGCAGCCAACGCGCTGCTGCCGCACCAGCTCGGCCAGGGTCTGCGGGAGGGCGGGCACGTGGTCCGTTATCTCACCTTCGGTCGCGGTCCGGACCGCGACGGCGTGAGCTTCGTGCGGCGTGGCTCGCGGCACCTGCGCGGCACACGCCTGCCCCAGGCCCTGGAGGCCATGGTGACCTGGCGCAAGGGCGCGCCCCTGGTGCGCGAGGCCGACGTGGTCCACGTCCACTCCAACACCTGGATGAACCAGGTGGCGGCCGGACTGGCGGCGCGCCACAAGCGGCCCTATGTGCTGACCCACTACGGCACCGAGATCTGGCACCACGACGGCAAGGACCGGGCTTTTCGGCGTTTGAACGCTCGGGCACGCCACGTGACCTTCTACAGCCAAGCGCTCCTGGAGCGCGCTCGCGAGCTCCAGCTCCCGCTGCCCGCCGCCTCCGTTGTGTACCCGCCGGTGGCCGAGGCCTTCCGCCCGCGCAGCATGGCCGAGCGCGAGATCGTTCGGCGCCGTTACCTGCCCGAGGGCAAGGGCGCCCTGCTGGTGAACGTCAAGCGGCTGCATCCCCTGGCAGACCACGCCACGCTCCTCGACGCCCTGGCCCTGGTCGTGAGGGAGCGGCGCGACGTCGTCCTGGTGGTGGCCGGCAGCGGCGAGAGCGAGGGCGGGCTGCGTCGCCAGGCCCAGGCCCTGGGCCTCGGACAGGCGGTGCGTTTCCTGGGCCAGGTGCCCAACGAAGAGTTGGCGCCGCTCCAGGCTGCGGCCGACCTGTTCGTGTTGTCCTCGGTTCTCGAGGCGACGCCGACGGTGGCCCTGGAGGCGCTGGCTTCGGGCACGCCGGTCCTGTCCACCTCGAACCCCGGCGGCGCCGAGCTCCGGGGGCTGTTTGGAGACGACGTGACCGTGGTGGAGAAGCGGGACCCCCAGGCGCTTGCCGCCGCCGTCTCGTCGTTCCTCCACGCGCCGCGCCGCGCCCGCGAGACCAGCGCTGGCCTCATCGCCGAACGTTTCCGCCTGCCCCGAGTGGTGGACGCCTACCTCAGCCTCTACCTGGAGGCCGCGCGGGCGTGAGGACGATCGATGACGCCCGTATTGCCAGCACGGCGCTGACGCGTTTTCGCAGCGAGTACGACTATGCGTGGTGGGAGTACTTGCGCAGCGCCAAGCTGATCGCGGCCTTGGAGCGGGCGGGCGTGACCTTGAGCGGCCGCGCGCTCGACGCGGGCTGCGGCAGCGGGGGCACGGCGTTGTCCCTGGCCGAGGAGACGCGTTTCGCCGTGGGCCTGGATCTCGACGCCCGCTTCAGCGGCTCGGGAACGCACCTCCTCGCGGAGCGCGAGATCCGCAACGCGGCCTTCGTCCAGGGCAACGGCCTGGCGTTGCCCTTCCGCGACGGCAGCTTCGACCTGGTCCTGAGCCACTCGGTGATCGAGCACGTGGCTTCCGCCGAGACCTACCTGATCGAGTGCCGGCGCGTGCTCCGGCCAGGCGGGCTGCTGTATCTCTCCACCGCGCCATGGTTGTCCCTGGCGGGCGCGCACCTGCCGCGGCTGCGGCTGCCGCTGCCGATCCACATCGTGCTGGGCCGCAGGGCGGCGTTCCGGATCTTCTGCTGGCTGGGTAAAAACGCGCCCTGGACGCTGCAGGAGCCGAAGGAGGCCAACACCTTCATCGCCCTGGCGGCGCAGGGCAAGGACAAACGCGACGACCTGCTGCAGAAGGTGACCCTGGGCCGGCTGCAAGCCTGGATCGAAGCGGCGGGCTTCCGACGCCTTCACGAGGAGCGCCAGGTCACCGGGTTCTTCCGCCGCGCCCTGCCGGAGAGGCTCCGGCGGCTGCTGCTCCGCACGCCGGGGGCGCGGGACCTGATGGTCGGCCAGATCCAGTGCGTGCTGGTGAAGCCGTGAGGGTGTCGCTCCTGATGCCGGCCGACATCCGTTTCCCGTTGGCCCGGGCCAACGGCGTGCAGATCGTCAAGACCGCCGCGGCCCTGGCACGGGCGGGCATCCAGACCACGCTGATGGTGCGCCAGAGTGACCCGCGGCCGACCGAGGAGATCCTCGAGTTGTACGGGGTCGCGCCCCTGCCGGCCCTCGAGATCAGGCGGCTGCCGGTGCTGCACCGCACCGGGTCCTACACCCTGCCGCGGGTGGCGTTCCTGGCCCGCACCACCGCGGCCATCGCCGCTGCCCGGGGGCAACTCGTGTTCACGCGTGACTTGCAGCTCGCCGACCTGTTGGCCGGCCTGGGACCGGTGCTGTCGCCCGTCGTCTACGAGGCCCACGCCGTCGAGTCGCTGCTGTACGCCGAGCGCGGGCAGATCTACGGCACCGACGAGCGCCCCAAGCCGCGCAAGGCGCGCCGGCTCCAGAAGCGGGAAGCTCGGGTCTGGCGGCGCGCCGCCGGAATCGTCACCACCACCCAGGGCATCCGCGAGAACTTCGAGGCCGCCTGGGGGCAGCGGCGAAACGTGGCCGTGGTGCCCAACGGCTGCGACGTGCCTGAGGGCCGCGTGTTCAAGGCCCTGCCGACGGGAGAGCCGCGCGTCGTGTACGCCGGGCAGCTGTATCCGTGGAAGGGTGTCGACGTGCTGGTCGAAGCGATCGCCCAGGTGCCGGAGGCGCGCCTGGTGATGCTCGGCGGCCTCGAGCCCGAGGCCGACCTGCACCGCGTGCGCGCGCTGGTCGCGAACCGCGGCCTCAACGCCCGGGTGGAGTTGCCGGGCACGGTGCCTCAAGCTCGAGTGGCTGAGGAGCTGGTTCGCGCCTCGGTGATCGCGGTGCCGTTCCTGCAGAGCGTGATGACCGAACGCCACACCTCGCCGATCAAGTTGTTCGAAGCGCTGGCCGCAGGTCGGGCCATCGTGGCCAGCGACCTGCCCTCGAGCCGGGAGGTGCTCGAGCACGGCAAGGACGCCCTGCTCGTTCCGCCCGGAGACGCCGACGCGCTGGCTGCGGCGATCCGGCGCCTGATCAAGGACCGCCGGCTGGCCGGGCGCCTGGCCCGCCGCGCCTTCGAGAAAGCGCCCCAGTACTCCTGGGACGCGCGGGCCGCGAAGATCCGCACGCTCCTGGAGGCGTTGTGACGGCCGGGCGCCGCGTCCTCGGGGCGTTGTTCCTGCTGACCCTGCCGCTGCTCACGCCGCGCATCCGCGCGGCAGACGAGATCCAGTACTACGCATCGCTGCGGTCGCTCGTCTTCGATTTCGACCTCGACTACGAGAACGAGTACCGCTACTTCTACGCGCGGGATCCCCAGGGCCTGGCCGGCTTCAAGGCCACGTTCCTCGAACGGCGCGAACCGGACTCGGGGCGCCACATCAACTACGCGCCTCTGGGTTCGGGCCTCCTGTGGTCACCTTTTTTCCTGCTTGCCCATGCGGGCGTCGTGGTCGCCCGCGCGCTGGGCGCCAACGTCGCCGCCGACGGCTTCTCCTTTCCGTACCTCGCAGCCGTGAGTCTGGCCTCGGCCGTCTACGCCTTTGGGGGCCTGCTGCTCGTCCACGATCTGCTGGTGAGGGAAACCGGGCTGCCCGACCTCAGCGCCGCCTTGACCGTGGCGACGCTCTGGCTCGGGACACCCGTCGTCTACTACATGACGATCGCGCCGGGCTTCGGCCACGCCACCTCGTTGTTCGCGGTGGCGCTCCTGTTGTGGTTGACCTTTCGAGCCAGGCGCCTGGCCGAGGGCGGCTCGGCCCGCGCCTACTTGGGCGTGGGCCTGGCCGGGGGCTTGTGTGGATTCGTCCGCGAGCAGGACGTGTTGTTCCTGGTCGTGCCGGCGGGGCTCCTGGCCTGGGACGCGCTCCGCTCGCGCCGCCTGCAGCCTGCCGTGTCACGGGCGCTGGGGCTGGGGGCCGGGGTCCTGCTCGCGCTCCTGCCCCAGCTGCTCGTGTACCGAGTCATGACGGGCGCCTACGCGCCCTCGCGGCTGGTGACCCGCAAGCTGACCTGGTGGAGCCCGCACTTCCTGGAGGTGCTCCTGGACCCGGCCCACGGCCTGTTTTTCTGGAGCCCGATCCTGCTGGTCGCCACCCTGGGGTTGTGCCTGTGGACGTGGCGGCGACGCGACGCGAGGTCGGTGTTGCTGCTCGGCGCGTTGCTCCTCCAGGTGTGGATCTCGGGGGCCGTGGAGAGCTGGCACATGGCCGGCGCCTTCGGCGCCCGGCGATTCGTGGCCGCGACGCCGCTATTCGCCTTTGGCCTCGCCTCCGCCTTCACGGCCGCGGGCCGACACGCCCGCTGGCTGGCGGCGCTGGCGATCTGGTGGAACCTGTCCCTGATGATCCAGTTCGGGCTCAAGTTGATGGACCGCCAGCGGCTGGAGTGGCCGCGCGTGGCCGTGAACCAGGTGGTCGAGGTGCCGCGGAGGTCCCTGGGCGCCGGCTGGCTCTTCCTCACCGATCGGGAGCGCCTCGCCAGGGAGGGACCGTGATCTCGCCGAGGCTGCTGGAGCGCGTGACGTGCCCGGTCTGCCTGGAGAGCGACGGTTGTCCGGCCTGTGCGCGCCCGGCCGGCCACACAGCCTGCTCGGACTACGCCCGGGTAGGCTGCGCCTGCGGCGGCCCCGACAAGCGGCGCCTCGCGCGGGGCGGGGGCGGTCTGCGCTGCCCCTGTTGCGGCGCCGTGTACGGGCTCGACCCGGCTGGCGGCTTCGTGGACCTGAGGCCGACCGAACAGGTCGGAGGCGTGACCCACTACGCCGACCACGAGTTCCACGAGCGGCTGGGCGTGGTGGACGCCCCCCCCGTACTCTCGGCCCGCATCAAGGCCGACCAGATGCGCCACATGCTGGACCCGCGGCCCGGGGAGGCCGTCCTCGACCTGGGCTGCGGCGCGGGCAAGTTCGCGTTGTTCACGAACCAGGACGGCGTGCGCACGACGGGCCTGGACCTGGCGCCGTTTTTCCTGCCCCGGGCCGTGCAGCAGGTGGACCTGGTGGTCGGCGACTTGCGACGGCTCCCCTTCCGCAAGGGCAGCTTCGCCAAAGCCTACAGCCTCGACGTGTTGGAACACCTCGAGGAGAAGGACGTGCGCGGGGTGCTGCTGGAGGCGCGACGCGTGTTGCTCCCCGACGGCCGGCTGTTCGTGTACACCCACGCCATGGAGTCCTCCCGCATCGCGGGCTTTCAGCGCGGGGTGAACCGGCTGGCGCGAAGCCTGGGGCGGGCGGGACTGATCGACCACGAACGGGAGGCCCTGCGCAAGAGTGATCACGTGAACGCGATCCGCAGCCACGAGCACTTCGACGCGCTCGCGGCCGCCGCGGGGCTGCGCGTGGTCGGGCGCCGCTACTACAACGTGGTCTTCAAGGCGGTCATCGAGGACCTGTTGTTGCGACTCGTGGAGCAGGCGCGGCGGGGCCGCGGCGGCGAGACGCACGGCCACGCTCACTCACCGGAGCCCCAGCACGAAGGCCATCGGCCGCCTGCCTTCGCGCCACGTCCGCCTCCCGGACGGGTGGCCCTGCTCCTCGCTCACGCGGCGACCGCCGTGTTGCGGCTGGACGTGGCGCTTTTCGGCCGCGTGCGCACGGGTCCCTTCTTTGGGCTGCTGCAGCCGCGATGAGGATCCTCTACGTGGCCTCGGACCAGCGCGTGCCGGGCGCGACGGGCGGCAGCACCCATGTGCTGGAGGTTGCGCGCGGCCTGGCCGCCCGCGGCCAAGCGGTCCACGTGGTGGTTCATTCCGAGGTTGGCCAGCCTGCGGACGAGACGCGGGATGGCGTGCCGTTTCACCGCATCCGCTGGTTCCCGGACACCCGTTTCGCGCGTTTTCGCGCCCGGCCGGTGATCGAAGGCCTGGCCCGGGAGTTCAAGCCCGACGTGTTGATCGAGCGTTACTACAATTTCGGAGGCGAGGGCATCCTGGCTGCGAGCCGCCTGGGCATCCCGTCCCTTCTCGAAGTGAACTCGCCGATCGTGGACTACCCGGGCTCGCCGAAGGCCCTGCTCGACGCGCTCCTGCTGGTCCGGCCGTTGCGTCGCTGGCGCGAGCGCCTGGTCCGGACGGCGGCGGCGCTGGTGGCGCCGATCCCGGAGATCGTGCCGGAGTTCGCTCGCTGCCGGACCACGATCCTGACCTGGGGCGCCAACGTCGAGGCGTTTCGTCCCGAGCGGCGCCACGACTCGTTTCGGAGGGGCCTGGGCGTGGAGGCCGGACAGCGGATCGTGGTCTTCAGCGGCAGCTTCCGGCCCTGGCACGGCGTCCACGTGTTCGAGCAGGCCGCTCGGCGCCTGCGCGCGCGAGACGATCTCTTCTTCCTGTTGGTGGGCGGCCCCGACACGTCGGCGGACGCCAGTTATCGCGGCCGGCGCCTGGGCCGAGTGTCGTACGAGCGCATGCCAGAGGTGCTGGCGGCGGCGGACATCGCGGTGGCGCCCTACGACACCTCGCGCCTTCCCGAGCTGCGCCTCGGCTTCTTCTGGTCGCCCCTCAAGATCTTCGAGGCGATGGCGGCGGGGTTGCCGGTGGTCACGATCCCACGCCCGCCGCTGACCGAGATCGTCCGGGACGGGCAGGAAGCGTTGTTCTTCCGCGAGGGCGACGCCGCTTCCCTGGCGCAGACCCTGGAGCGACTGGCCGACGAGCCCGGGCTGGCGGAGCGACTGGGGCGCAGCGCGCGGGAGCGCGTGACGCAGCGTTACTCGTGGGCACGCCACTGCGAGCAACTGGAGGCCGTGTTGCACGGGATCGCTGCGTGAGGATCGTGCTGGTCTCGGAGGTGTTCCCTCCGCGGGCGGGCGGCGCCGGCTGGTCGAGCCGGGCCCTGGCCCTGGGCCTGATGCAAGCCGGCCACGAGGTCGAGGTGATCACGACCAGCCCGGGGCCGGCGGAGATGGACGGCCTGGCCGTGCGCCGGATCGAGGCGCGCGGCCGCAAGCGCTTCGCCGTGCCGGCGGCGTTCGACCGCGCGCTGCGCGAGGCGCGTTTCGACGTGGTCCACGCCCAGCACTCCCTGGCGGCGCTGGGCGCGTTGCGGGCGGGGCGCGAGTCCCGCACCGTGGTGACGGTTCGCGACCACTGGCCCGTGTGTTTCTGGTCCACGCGGCTCAGCCGCGGCAGGTTGTGTCCCGGCTGCGGCCTGCTGCCCATGACCCGCTGCGTGGATGGCCACGTGAACGCGCCCGCCCCTCTCTCCTGGGGGGCCATCCCCTACATGCGCTGGGACCTCAGCCAGAAACGTCGCGCGCTGTCGCGTGCCGCGGCCACCCTCGCCGTCAGCGAGGCCGTCGCCTCCGAGCTGCGCGCCGCCCGCATCCCACGCGTCGCCGTCCTGCCGAACATCGTGGATGCCGACGAGGCCCGGCGCGTGGCCGAGGACGATCCACCCTTCGCGCTGCCACCGCGTTTTCTGCTGTTCGTCGGCAAACTCGAGGCCAACAAGGGCGCGCTGCTGCTGCTGCCGGCCGTGGCCGGGGCCAGGACCGGCTTGCCGGTGGTGGTGCTCGGGGAGGGCTCGCTCCACCACGCCCTGAAGCTGGAGGCGGCACGACACGGCATCGAGCTCCTGGTGCGCGGCTGGGTGCACCGCGACGATGCGCTCCGCATCCTGGCCCGGGCCACGGTGTTGGTGTTCCCGAGCCTGTGGCCGGAGCCGCTGTCGCGCGTGTTGCTGGAGGCGATCGCCCTGGGCACGCCGATCGCGGCGATGGACACCGGTGGCACCGGCGAGATCCTTCAGGACGAAGGCAGCGGGCTCGTGGTCAGCGATGCGGCGGGTCTGCCCTCGGCGATCGCGCGCCTCGTCCAGGACCAGGACCTGGCGGCTCGTTTGCGCGAGGGCGCCCGGGATCGCGCAACGGCATTTTCGCCCGCGGCCCTGGTGCCCCGCTACGAGGCCGTGTACCGGGGCGTGGCATGAGAGTCGCGCTGCTGTCGCGCGCCGCCCACCCGCTCCATGAGCCGGGGGGCCTGGAACGCGCCGTATTCCAGCTCGCGAAGCACCTCGAGGCGCGCGGCGTCGAGACCGTGCTCCTGACCCGCACCGCCACGCGCCCTGGGAGGTTTCCAGGCGCGGTGATCATGGTGCCGTATGGGGCCACACGGGGAGTCCCCCACGGCCGTGTCCTCGACCGGACGCTGCACTACCCCGCTTTTACGCGGCGTCTGGGCGCCTGTGCGGCCGAACTGGTGCGCAGCGGACGCGTGGACGTGGTCCACGCCCAGGGCCTGGCGGCCCTGGGTTACGGTCGCCTGCGGCGGCGCGACCAGCGCCTGCGAGCGCCTCTGGTCATGAATCCCCAGGGAATGGAGGAGCACAAGGCCGGAGGCCTGAAGGGTCTGGCGCTGGCCCGCATCAAGCGCCTCTCGCGCGAGGCGGCGCGCCTCGCCGACCGCGTGATCGCCACCGACCAGGCGACCCGCGACGAGGTGCCGCGTCTGCTCGGCGTTGCGCCCGAGCGGGTGGTGGTGCTGCCCAACGGCATCGATGACGAGGAGATCCGCTCGGCCACGCCGCCCGACTGGGAGCGCGTGACGCGGCAGGCGCTGCCGCTGCTGCGCAGCGCCGACCCGGTGTTCCTCTCGGTGGGCCGCATCGAGGCCTACAAGGGCTTCGGCGACATCCTGGCGGCTTTCGAGCGGCTGGAGGAGCAGGGTCGCCTGCCCCGCTCCTGGGCCTGGGTCGTGGTGGGGAGCGGCGGCTACAGCCGGGTGCTGGAGCGCAGGCGCCGCCACGGCATCGCCGGGCACCTGGCTCTCGCCGGCCGCGTCAGCGAGACGCTGCTGCACGCGCTCTACGCCCGGGCCGACGTCTTCGTCCACGCGACGCACTACGAGGGCTCGAGCCTGGTGACCCTCGAGGCGATGGCCCACGCGCTGCCGGTGGTCGCGACGCGGGCCGGCGGCATTCCCGACAAGGTGGACCAGACGACGGGCCGCCTGGTGGAGCCGGGAGACGTGGCCGGCCTGGCAGCGGCGCTCGCCGAGTTGTCGGCTGGGAAGGGCGTACGCCGGCGCCTGGGCGCGGCAGGGCGTGAGCGCGTGCGCCGCGACTTCGGCTGGGATCGGATCGCCGAGCGCACCCTCGCGCTGTACGCGGAGCTGTTGGGCGGATGAGCCTGCGCCGCCTGCTGGGCGCCCTGCTCGTCCTGAGCCTCCTCGAGATCGGGCTCGTGGTCGTGACCGGGACGGGCTCGCTCCTGGCCGTGCTGGGGGCCGGACCGGTGAGCGCCTTCGGCTTCGCCGTGCGCAGCGGTCTGGCGGCGCTCCTGTTCGCCCTGCGTTACCGCTTGCTGTCGCCCATCGAGCGGCGTCTCCCGGGGCCGGCCCTGCTCCTGGGCCTGCTGTTTTTCCCGATCCTGGCCCACTTCCAGATCGGCGGCGGGCGCCTGAGCGGCGACGGCCTCAGCTACTACGTGTTCGTCCACTCGATCTGGAAGGACCACGACTTCGACCTGGCCGACGACTACGACCATTTCGGCATGTTGTCGCGCGGCGACCTGGCGGTCCCCACCTCGACCGGCCACCGCCGCACCATCTACTCGGTGGGCCCGGCGGTGGTCTGGGGACCGTTTTTCTTCGTGGCCGAACTCGTGGGCCGAGCCGACCGGCTGCTGGGAGGCAGCCCCGACCTGTCGGGCTTCGGCCCCTATCACACCAATGCCGTGGCCTTCGGAAGTTTCCTTTACGGCTATGGGGCGCTGCTGCTGATGTTCGCGTTGCTGCGGCGCCACTTCTCCGGGGGCAGCGCCCTCTTCGCGGTGCTGCTGGTGCTGGGGGCGACCTTTCACTACTGGTACATGGTGGTGCAGCCGACGTACGCCCACGCGGCCTCGGCGTTTTTCGCGGCACTCTTGATCCTGCTCTGGGACCAGCGCCGCGGCGGCGACAGCGGGCCGCTTGGGTTCCTGGCTTTTGGCCTGCTGCTGGGCCTCGCCATGAGCGTGCGCTGGCAAAACGGCGTTTGGCTGGTGTTGCCGGGGATGGAACTGCTGTCACGGGTTCGGCGGGAGCCCAGGCGTTTTGGCCACGCCGCGGCCTGCCTGGTCCTGCTGCTGCTGGGTACGGCGCTGGGTGCGACGCCCCAGATGCTGGCGTGGAAAGCGATCTATGACGAGTGGATCCTGCCCTATCCGCCCCAGGGCCCCGGCTTCGTGCGCCTCGGCAGCCCTTGGTTCCTCGAGACCCTGTTCTCGTCGCGCCACGGCCTGCTGTCTTGGACGCCGGTGTTCTGGCTCGGGTTCCTCGGCCTGCTGCCGCTGCTGCGCCGGCGGCCGGCGCTGGCCTGGCCGTTGAGCCTGCCCTTCGTGCTCATGACCTGGGTCAACATGAGCGTTGCGGATTACTGGGGTGGTCACTCGTTCTCGATTCGTCGCTTCGACAGCCTGCTGCCGGTGTTCGCCCTCGGCTTCGCCGCGTGTTTCGAGGTGCTGCGGCGCCGCTTGCGCGAGCAGCCACGACTTGCGCTGTTCGGCGTCGGCCTGGGCTTCTGCTGCTGGAACGTCGCGATGGCCGAGGCCCTGCGGCGCAACCTGATCCCCCGCGACGACACCGTGTCCTTCGCGCACCTGGCCCGGGCCAACACCCAGGCCCTCTCCGACGCCGTGGGATTTCCGACCACCTGGCCCGCGAGCTGGATCTTCGCCCTGCGTTACGACCGGCCGCCCAGCCAGTTCGACCTGCTGGTGGGGCGTTACCTGTTCCACATGCAGAACAACCTCGGCGGCGTGATCGATCTCGGCGTTCCGGGCGACGAGGCGATGTTGGGCGAAGGCTTCGCCGCCGGCGAAAACCACGCGGGCCGCAGCGCGCGCCGGCTACGCGGCCGGGCCCGGCTGTTCGCGACCCTCGACCATCCCGAGGACCTGGAGCTTCGCTTCGAGCTGTTCGCGGAGGCCGAGCGCGAGCTCCAGGTCAGCGTCAACGGCCGCGAGGCCGGCCGGCTGCGGATCGCGGGAGGCTGGAGCGAGGCCCGGCTCAGGGTGCCGGGTTCCTTCTGGCGCCGGGAGATCAACGAGGTCGCTCTGGCGCCAGACGGGGAAGGCGTGCGCCTGGACCGGGTGGTCTTCGTTCGTACGGACCCGGCCTCGAAGAGGTGGGCGTGAGGCGCCGTGGCATCGTGATCGGCGGCGGGCCGGCGGGCATCCGCGCCGCGCAGCGCATGCAGAAGGACGGCATCGACACCACCCTGCTCGAGAGCGCCCCGGTGCTGGGTGGCCTGGCCAGCTCCTTCGACGTGCAGGGAGTGAGCATCGAGCGCTACTACCACTTCATCTGCCGCGGGGACGACGAGCTGGTCGAAGCCCTGGGCGAGATCGAGCTGGCCGGGAAGCTGCACTGGAAGAGCTCGCGTATGGCGTATTTCGTCGACGGCACCCTGTACCCGTTCCTGACGCCCCTGGAGCTCATGCGTTTCGCCCCGCTGGGTCTGGTGGACCGGCTGCGGGCCGGCCTGGCTGTCAAGTGGGCCCAGCGCATGAAGGAGCAGGATCTCGCGCCGAGGCGGGCCAACGCCTGGCTCAAGGAGCTGTTCGGAGAACGCGCCTTCCAGGTGATCTGGGAGCCGCTGATGCGATTCAAGTTCGCGGAGCACGCGGATGCGATCAGCGCGGCCTGGATCTGGGCGCGGATGGTGCGGCTGTCCCGCTCGCGCAAATCAGCCTGGCTCGAGGAGCTGGGCTACATCGAGGGCGGGTCTCAAACCGTGCTCGAGGGTCTGCGGCGCGACTTCGAGAGGCACGGCGGTGCGACGCTGCTGCGGGCCTCCGTCGAGGCCATCGTGTTCGGGGATGGCCGCGCCCGCGGCGTACGCGTGGGGGGCGAGACGCTGCCCGCCGACGTCGTGGTCTCGACCATCACCCCTGGACGTTTTCTGCAGCTCGCGCCGGGGTTCCCCGATGGGCCCTACAAGGACGGCCTCCGCCAGATCCCGGTGATCGGGATCTTCTGCCTCTTCCTGCGGCTAAGCGAGAGCGTGACGCCGTTTTTCTGGGTCAACACCCACGACCCGCGTGTGCCCTTTGCGGGCATGATCGAGTACACGAACCTGAACCCGCTGCCGGAGCTCGGCGGCGACCACATCCTGTACGTTCCCCAGTACCTGTCCCCCGACGACCCACGTTACGCGCAGGACGACGAGGAGGTGTTGCGCCGCTACTGCGACGCGCTCGCCCTCATCCACCCCGGCTTCGACCGGAGCTGGATCCGCTTCCATGCCCTGTTCCGCGACCGCTACGCGCAGCCGATCTGCCTCACCGACTACCGCGAAACCACGCCCCAGATCACGACGCCGGTCCCCAACCTGTTCCTCACCGACTCCTCGCAGCTCCACCCCCATGACCGCACCATCAGCGGCTCCATGAGCCTGGGCCGGGCAGCGGCGCGGCTGGCCCGCGGCGTGCTCGACACGGCGTGAGGCGGCTGCTCCTGCTGCTGGCCCTGGGCCTGCCGGCCCTGCTGGCCCAGCTCTCGAGGCCGGCGCCACGCCTGGAGGCCGACGCGGTCGAGTACTACGCCCATCTGCGCTCGCTCTACTACGACCGCGACCTGGAGTTCAGCAACGAGTTCGAGCACTTCGGCATCCTGTCCCGCGGCGACAAGACCGTCCCGACCGCGACCGGCCACCGGCGCACCATCTTTTCGGTTGGCCCGGCGCTGTTGTGGCTGCCCTTCTACGCCCTGGGTGACGCCGCGGCCCGCATCGCTGGCGGTGCCGAGGACGGTTACTCCTCCTGGCACATCCGCGCCGTGTGTTTCGGTAGCCTGGCCTACGTCGTGATCGGTCTGATGTTGCTGGAGCAGGTCCTGCGGACCGACTACCCCTCGGCGGCGACACCCACGGTGCTGCTGCTCCTCTACGCGACCATGTTGTGGTGGTACGCAACGATCGAGCCGGTGATGAGCCATCCCGGCAGCTTCTTCCTGGCTGCCGTGGTGCTGAGGTTGTGGTGGCCGGCGCGCCATGCCCTGGGGCTGCGGCGGGCGTTGCTGCTCGGGGCCACGATCGGCCTGCTGGCCACGGTGCGCTGGCAAGGCGGCGTGTTGCTTCTGTTGCCCGGGCTGAGCCTGCTGCGCGCGCTGCGCCGCGCGCCAGGGCCCACGGTGCGCACCGGCCTCGCCGCGCTCCTGGCGTTCGTGGCCGGCGTCCTGCCCCAGCTCCTGGCGTGGAAGGCGATCTTCGGAGAGTACCTGCTCGCCGATCCACCCCACGGCAGCGACTTCCTGCGCCTCGACCATCCCTGGCTGCTCGAGACATTTTTTTCCTCCCGCCACGGGCTGCTGTACTGGACGCCGCTGCTGTGGGGCGGCTTCCTGGGCCTCCTGGTTTTGGCGCGGCGCGACCGCGCCACCGGCATGATGCTGCTCGTGCCGGTGGTTGTGGTCTCGTACGTCAATGCCTGCTCGGGGGACTGGTGGGCCGGCGGCAGTTTTTCCAATCGACGCTTCGACCAGGCCCTGCCCCTGCTCGCGGTGGGGCTGGCCCAGGTCGTGACCGGCCTCGTCGCCTTCACGCGCCGGCACCCGGAACGCGTGCTGGCGGCGTTCGCTGCGGCTTTCGTGTTGTGGAACGCCCTGCTGATGGCGCAATACCGACGCGTCCGGCTGCCCCTCGACGAGACTGTTTCCTTCGCCCGTGTGGCGGAGAACGCCGCGGTGCTGGTCCAGCAGACGACCGGCACGCCCCTGGCCTGGCCGGCGAACTGGATCTTCGCCCTGGGACACGACCTGGGCGCCGGGCGTTACGACCTGATGGTCGGAAAGTACCTGTTCTATCGGCAGAACAACCTGGGCGGCATGGTCGACCTGGGCGACCCACGGGTGGACCCGGCCCTGATCGGCCCCGGCTGGGGCTCGCCGCGCAACTGCGAGAACGTCCAGTGTCGGGCCGTGGTCACGCAGGGACGGCTGTTTTTCGCTCTCGACCTGCCGGAGGCGCTGGCGCTGGCGGTGCGGGCGCGGGGCCACGGAACCTTGTACCTGGCGCTGAACGGGACGCCCCTGGCGGCGTTCCCACTCGCGCAGCGCCTCGCAGAACAGCGCCTGCGTGTGCCGCGGGGACGGTTTCGCCGCGAGCTCAACGAGCTCGGTTTCTCGACCGACGGCGCGGCCGATGTGGATCGCGTGGTGTTCACGAGGGAACGGTGAAGCGTCAAGAGTACGACCGGATGTTCGAGGCCGAGGACCGGCACTGGTGGTACGCGGGAATGCGCGCCATCTCCCTCGCGCTCCTGCGGCCGCAACTTCGGGAACCCGCCCGGATCCTCGACGCAGGCTGCGGCACCGGGCGCAACCTCGTCGCCCTGGGCGCCTTCGGAGCCGCCTTCGGAGTCGACCTGGCTCCGGAGGCCATCGATTATTGCCGGGAGCGCGGGGTGCGGTCGGTGCGCGGCTCGGTGCTGGCGCTGCCCTTCCGCGCGGACGCCTTCGACCTCGTCACCTCCTTCGACGTGCTGTACCACCGTTGGGTCGAGGACGACCGGGTCGCCGCCCTCGAGTTGGGCCGCGTGTTGCGACCGGGCGGCCTGCTGCTCGTGCGGGTACCGGCGCTGAAGCTGCTCTGGGGCGCCCACGACAGCGCCGTGCACTCCCGGCACCGTTACGGCCGCCAGGAGCTGGCTGAGCTCCTGGAGCAAGCCGGTTTCGAGGTGCTGCGGACCAGCTACGCGAACTTCTTCTTGTTCCCTCTGCTCCTGCTGCGCCGCAGCCTGGACCGGCTGCTGCGCCGGCAGGGCTCGGACCTGGCCTTCCTGCCGGCCCCCTTCGAGGCGCTGTTCCGGAGTCTCTTGGGTCTGGAGGCGCGCCTGCTGGGCGTGGTCTCGCTGCCGGTCGGCGCCAGCCTGTTCGCGCTGGCACGCAGGCGTCAGTTGACGTAACCCAGGGCCCGCAGCTCTTCGTTGAGCGCCGCGTCCTGGAGCGTGTCCTCGAACTCGGGTGCGAAACGAGGCAACCTCGCCTCGGCGCGGTGGAAGCTCTCGCGCAGTCGCGCCGCGACCTCCGGATAGGCGGCGTGCCGGTTGCGCAGGTCGAAGGGATCGCGGTCGAGATGGAACAACATCGGTCCCGCCGGGTCGCCATCGACCAGCTTCCAGTCGCCCTCGATGGTTCCGGCGAGGTAACGCTTGCGCTCGCTGTGGGTGGCGTGCCACAGGTCGGCGTACAGCGCCCGCGGAGGCAGGCGGCGGGCGGCACCCGTGAGCAGGGGCACCAGGCTCAAGCCCGCGTCTCCCGGCGCCGGAGGCAGGCCTGTGAGCTGGCGCAGCGTGGGCAGCACGTCCACGTGGCTCACACGCTCGATGACCCGCGCCGGGGCGAAACGACCCGGGGCAGACACCATGAGCGGAACGTTCAGGACCTCGGCGTAGAGGGTGCGCGCGTGGCCGTGGAGACCGTGCTCGTAGAACTCCTCGCCGTGATCGGAGGTGATGATGGTCAGAGCGCCCTGCTGCCAGCCGAAGGCCGCGAAGGCACGCTCCAGGTGGGAGTCGAGGTAACGCAGCTCACTGTCGTAGGCCGCGATCTCCCGCGCTCGGCCGGTGAGGCTGGGGTCGAAGAGCGGCGGTCGGCCCAGGTTGGGGGCGTGGACGTCCATGTAGTGGAGGTAGACGAAGTCAGGGCGCCCGCCGCGGATCCGGTCGCGCAACGAGAGCAGGGTGTGGGTGATGCTCTCCGCGTCGCGGCTGGGGCTCTTCGAATGAAAGTGCTCGAAGCCCTGGTCGAACCCCAGCTCCTTCGTGATGTTGGCGTTCTGGGTCACCGCCCAGGTCTCGTAGCCCGCGCGGCGTAGGGCCTCGGCGAGGGTCTCGGCCGCCGCCGGGATGCGGTTGAGCTTCACGGGCGCGCCTTGCTCCTTCAGCTTCTTGACGGCGAGGCGGCCGGTCACGACGCCGTGCTGGAAGGGATAAAGCCCGGTCACGAGCGACGCCGTGGCGGGAGCCGTCCAGGGGGCGCTGGTGTAAGCGTTGTCGAAGACGACGCCGCGGCTGGCGAGCCGGGTCAGGAAGGGCGTGGTGTCCGTCGCGTAGCCGTAACACGGCAGGTGGTCCTTGCGCAGCGTATCGATCACGACCAAGACCAGGTCGGGACGCGGGTCGGTACGCGGCGCACGCAGCAGCGCGAGCAGGGCTCCCAGTCCGGCCAGCAGGGCCAGCGCGCTGCGCATCAGTTCACGTAGCCGAGGGCCTTCAGGGCCTCGATGTCCGCCGCGTCGAGACCGACCGCCGTGGTCTCACCGGCGTAGCTGCGGGCGCGGGCCTCGCGCTCCAGGTAGAGTCGCCGCAAGCGTTCCTCAATCTCGGGCCGAGCGCGCGCCTGGTTGTCGCGCTCCCCGGGATCGTCGACCAGATCGAACAACATCGCACCGCCCGGATCCCCGCCGATGCGCTTCCAGCGCCCCTCGAGGGTGGCGCGTAACGCGGCCTCGCGCCCGTCTTTTCTCGCGCCGCGGCGCAGGTGGGCGAAAAGCGGGCGCGGCGGCAAGCTCGCCGCAGGATCGCGGACCAGGGGCCACAGGTTCTCGCCGGCGTCGCTGGCTGCCTGCGGCAGCCCCGACACCTCGCGAAGGGTGGGCAGGACGTCGATGAGGCTCACGCGATCCGCCACCCGCCGCCCGCTCGCCGCGCCACCGGGCGGATACACCAGCAGGGGCACGTCGAGGACCTCCGCAAAAAGCGTCGCGCCGTGGCCGAAGTGGCCGCGGTCGGCCAGCTCCTCGCCGTGGTCGGCGGTCACGATGATCAGCGTGTCCCGCTCCCAGCCCAGGCCCTCAAAGGCACGCCGGATGTGCGTGTCGACGTGGTGGACGCCGCTGTCGTAAGCGGATATCCGGCGTGGATCGCCGGTGAGGCCGGGGTCGAAGAAGGGTGGACGCTCGCGGTAGGGGCCGTGAACGTCCATGTAGTGCAAGTAGAGAAAGTAGGGGGGGAGGGCGCGGATGCCCTCGGCCAGCTCGAAGAGCCGCGTGGTGATGGTCTCGGCCTCCAGGTGCTTGGGGAAGGCGCTGAAGTGGTCGAAGCCCTGATCGAAGCCCATCTCCGGCGTCAGGTTCGGGTTCTCGGTAATCGCCCAGGTCGCGTAGCCACGGCGGCGCAGGGCTTCGGGGATGGTTTCGGCCGCACGCGGGAGCTTGGGCAGCCGGATCTCGACGCCCTTCAGACGCTCCTGGCGTTTGGCCAGGGCGACGCCGTGCACGACGCCGTGTTCGAAGGGATAAAGCGACGTGAACAGCGAGGCCGTGGCGGGCGCCGTCCAGGACGAGACCGAGTAGGCGTTCTCGAACACCACTCCCCGTGAGGCGAGGCGGGAGAGGAAGGGCGCCGTGTCCTTCCCGTAGCCGTAGAAGGGCAGGTGGTCCCGGCGCAAGGTGTCGATGAGGATCAGCACCACGTTGGGCCTGGCCGCCGGCGCGCGGGTCCGGTAGACCGCAGCAACGGCCAGGGCCGCGGCCAGCAGACTCAGTAGCGTCTTCAGCCGCACACGGAACCCGAACAGAGCATCAAAGCCGCCCATTATGCCAGCCGCGGAGCCCACGGTTACAATCCCGCGGGATGGCGGACGAACGCGAAGCCGTGGCCGCGCGGCTGCGCCGGATCCGCGAGCAGGTCCGCGAGCGCTCCCTCGACCCCGCCAGCCTGCCCGAGCCCCGCCCCCTGCCCCGCGCGCCCGCTCTCGAGCCTGTTCCGCAGGAGGGCCCGCAGCCGGCGCTGGTGCCGCCCGACGCGACGGAGGTCAACGCCGCCTGGCAAACCTCGAAGTCGCCGGCCGCGGGCCTGTGGGCGAGGCTGGTGCGCAGAGCCCTGAAGCCCTTCGTCGAGGCCCAGGAGGCCTGGAACGCCAAGCAGGTGCAGCTGGACAACCGCGTGCTCGAGTACCTGCACGCACGCTTCGACGCGACCCACGGGCACTACGACCGCGTGTTGGGCCTGCACGGGAAACGCATGCAGGAGATCGACGAGCGCCACCTGATCCTGCAAGAGGAGCTGGTGCAGCACGTGCACGACCTGGTCAAGCGCATCGACCTGGTGCTGGCGGAGGGCGAGCGCGGCCGCCTGGCGCTGGAGGCCACCTTGAAGGACCTGCGCCGGCGCCTCGCCGTGCTCGAGGAGAAGCTCCCGCGCGGATGAAACGCGTGCTGGTGTGCGCCGTGCAGGCTCCATTCGTGGTGGGCGGCGCGGAGATCCTGACCCGCGAGCTGGCGGAGAACCTGAGACGCCGCGGCTTCCAGGTGGATGTGGCCACCGTCCCTTTCAAGTGGTACCCGGTCTCGGAGCTCGTGCGCCAGGCGCTGGCCTGGCGGCTGATCGACGTGACCGAATCCAACGGCGACCTGGTGGACCTGGTGATCCCCACCAAGTTCCCGAGTTTCCTGGTGCGCCACCCGAACAAGGTGGCCTGGCTCTATCACCAGCACCGCGAGGCCTACGACCTGCATGGCACGAGTTTCGGCTCCTTCAGCGAACGACCCGAGGATCACGCGGTGCGAGGCGCCATCCAACGCATGGACACGGCAGCGCTCCAGGAGTGCCGGAAGATCTTCACGATTTCCAAGAACGTCGCGCGCCGGCTTCTGGAATGGAACCGGCTCGAGGCCGAGGCGCTCTACCCGCCGCCCCAGCATCTGGGCCACTACCGGGGCGGCGGGTTCGGCGACTACGTCTTCTACGCGGGACGTTTGGACCGCCTGAAGCGCCTCGACCTGGTGATCGATGCCGTGGCGCGGGCCGGGCCGAAGGCGCGGCTCAAGATCGCCGGCCAGGGGCCCCTGCGGGGCGAGCTCGAGAAGCAGATCGCCCGCCTCGGGGTCGGCGAGCGCGTCGAGCTGCTGGGCTTCGTGACCAGCGAGGACCTGATCGCGCTGTATGCCGGGTGCCGCGCGGCCGTGTACGCGCCACTGAACGAGGATTACGGATACGTGACGGTCGAGGCCTTCCTGTCCCGCAAGCCGGTGCTCACGACCGTCGACGCCGGTGGCGTACTCGAGTTCGTCGCAGACGGCGAGACCGGCCTGGTCACGTTGGCCGAACCGGAAGCCCTCGCCCAAGGCCTGCGACGGCTCTACGATGCCAGCGGCGACGCGCTCCGCGCCCTGGGCGAGGCCGGACACGCCCGGGTGGTGGGCATCACCTGGGACCACGTCCTCGACCGCCTGACGGAGACGCTGCGGTGAATCGGCTGCGTCTGGCGGTCTGGAGTCCGTTGCCGCCATCGCCCTCGGGCATCGCGGACTACGCGGCCGAGCAACTGCCGGGCCTACGCGAGCGTTTTGACGTCCAGGTGGTCAGCTCGGCGCCACAGGGGGCGTGGCCCGAGGCCGACCTCGACCTCTACCAGATCGGCAACTCTCCCGCCCACGTCTTCGTCTACCGCGCGGCGTTGCAACGGCCCGGTGTGGTGTTGCTGCACGACTGGAACGTGCACGACCTGGTCCTGGCCGAGAGCGCCGACCGGGGCGGCCGGCGCGCCTACCTGCGCGAGATGCGCCGAGCCTACGGCGAGAGGGGCTCCTTCCTCGGGCGCCAGATCGCCCGCGGCCTGGGTGGTGAGATCTGGCCGGCGCTGCTGCCGCTCGGCGACCGGCTGCTCGAGCGGTCCCTGGCACTGATCGGGCTCACCCGTCAAGTGGCGCAACACGCAAGGGAGCGTCTCGGCGAGCGACCGGTGCTCCAGCTTCCCCACCACCTTGCGCTGCCCCTTTCGCCCTGGCCCACACAGAGGGAGGCTCGCGCGGCCCTGGGCCTGCCCCCCGACGCGCTGCTGGTGACGGCGCCGGGGCTGGCGAGTGTCTCCAAGCGGGTCCACGTGGTGGCGCGAGTGGTGGCCCGGCTGCGCCGCGCGCACCCGCAGCTGCTGCTGGTGCTGGCAGGGGGCCTCGACCCCGGATTCGAGGCGGCCAGTCTGGCCCCGGAAGACCCGGGCAGCGTGCTCGTGACCGGCCGCCTGGGGCCACACGACTTCCTGCGGCATCTGGCGGCGGCGGACCTGGTGAGCGCGCTGCGATTCCCCAGCCGTGGCGAGATCTCGGGAGCTCTGGTGCGGTCGCTGGGCGCCGGGCGCCCGTGTTTCGTGACCGCGGGCACGCCCGCCGCCGAGGAGTTCCCCGAGGGTTGCGTCGTGCCCGTGTCCCCCGATCGTCACGAGGAAGCGGAACTCGAGGCGTTGCTGGCGGCGCTGCTGGCGAAACCGGAGGCGCGCGGCGCGTTGGGCGCGCAGGCGCGCGACCACGTCCTCGAGTACCACGACCTGGGCCGGGTTACGACCCGGTTGGCGGACTTCCTGGAGCCACTGGCCAGGGACCGCCAGCGGCTGGAGGCCCGGCTGCCGCCACTGGAAACCGGAGCACTGGCCGAACTCCTCGACGAGATCCATTTCGCGGCGCGCGAGCTGCAGCTGCCCGGGCTCCCCGATGGCCTCGGATCCCTGCTCGCCCCGCTGGCGGGCCCTTGAAGCTTCGGCTCTCGGTCGTGGTCCCGGCCTTCAACGAGGAGCAACGGCTGGCCTCGACCCTGGAGCGCTTGCGTTCGTTCTGCGGCGCACGCGGCGACAGCTACGAGATCGTGGTGGTCGACGACGGCTCGAAGGACCGTACGGCCGCTGTGGCCGCGGCGGCCGGCGGGCCGGAGACACGGCTCTTGCGCAGCGTCAGCAACCGCGGCAAGGGCCATGCCGTCCGGACCGGCATGCTGGCGGCGCGGGGCGAGCGCCGGCTCATGACCGATGCGGATCTGTCCACCCCCATCGAGGAGATCGTCGGGCTCGAGGCCGCACTCGAGGCCGGCGCCGACATCGCGATCGGCTCCCGCGCCGTGGAGGGCGCGCGCATCGAGGTGCGCCAGAGTCTGTTCCGCGAGAGTGCCGGACGCGCCTTCAACACCCTCGTGCGCCTGCTGCTGCTGCCGGAGATCCGCGACACGCAGTGCGGCTTCAAGCTCTTCACCGCGGCGGCCGCCCAGGCGGCATTCGCGCCCCTGGTTCTCGACGGCTTCAGTTTCGACGTCGAGGCCCTCTACGTGGCGCGGCGACGGGGCCTGCGGGTCGTCGAGCTGCCGGTCGTGTGGCGCAACCACGCCGCAACACGCGTCAGCTCCCTCTCCGGCGCCCGGGCCTTCCTGGACCTGCTGCGAGTCCGGCTGAACGGCTTCCGGGGGCGCTACGGCGCGTTGTAGCGGATGGACGCCGCAGCCCGCAGCTCCTTGACCCAGGCTTCGATCTGGGCGTCGAGGTCCTCGCCGCTGAAACGAAAGGCCACGTACTTGAGGACGATGGCCTCGCGGCGTGCCAGGCTGCAGAGCCCGGGATCCTCTACGAGCAGGGGGGCCTTGCGGCGCACCGCGGCGCAGGCCGCTTCGGCCTCGTCCTGGGCCAGGGAAGCCTGGGGCAGCCGCCCGGCTTCGCGGTGCATCAGGCGCGCGTCGATGGCGGTCTCCAGGGCCCCCTCCTGCGTCAGGCCCTTGAGCGTCTCGTAGAGACGCACCTCGGAGAGCAACACGGGCTGGCCATCCACGTCGGCCAGCACCCGCTCGATGAGCTCTCCGGCCGCGCAGGGCGCGCCAGCCAGGGCCAAGATCAGGACAAGAGTGAGGCCGCGCTCAGAACGCATGGCCAACCGTGAGGTGCACACGCGACGCGGACTCCCCGGGACGCCGGTCGAGTTTGTAGGCCCAGTCCAGGCGCAGCGGCCCGAAAGCGCTCTTGTAGCGCAGGCCGACGCCGGCGCTCTCGCGTATGTCGCCGATGTCGATGTCGGAGACGAAGGGATACACGTTGCCGAGGTCGCTGAACAACGCCAGAGCAAAACGTCGGGATGCGTCGATACGCAGCTCCAGGCTTCCCAGGAGCAGGCCGTTGCCGCCTTCCCTCAGCACGCCGTCGGTCGGGAAGCCGCGGAAGCTGAAGTCGCCCCCGGCGAAGAAGCGCTCGGGCAAGGGCAGGCGCGTCTTCTCTGCGAAGCCGAAGCTGCGGGCGAGGCCCAGCCGGGCCGAGGCCGCCAACAGGGTGCGTGGCAGCACGCGGCGGTAACTCGACGCCTGCAGGTAACTCTTCAGGAATGGGTCGCCGCCCAAGGCGCGCAGCGAGAGCTGCACGTCCAGGGCGAGGAAGGCGCCGCGGCGCGGGTCGAGGGCATCGTCCCGCGAGTCCTCGATCAGCGAGAAGGACGGGCCCGAGATGGTGGCGTCGCGGAACTGGCGGTCCACGGCAGCTTCGGGCACCGCGACGTTGAAGGTGTCGGTGCGCTGATGAGTGGCGCGAGCAATCAGGGTGCGGCCCGGCTTCAACACGAACAGCGTCTGCACCAGACCCCCGCCGCGCACGTAGTCGAAGCTCTCGCGGTCCTCCTCCTCGCGGAAGCCCGTCACGAACAACTCCAGCCTGCGGCCAAGCAGGTAGGGCTCGCGATAGGTCGCCAGGAAACGGCTGGAGACGAAACTGCCGCGGGCGAAAGCGGTCAGGCTGCGGTCCATGCCGAACAGGTTGCGCCGTGTCAACTCCAGGCTGCCGCGCAGCTTGTCGCGGTCCCCGTAGCCCAGGCCATAGGCGAAGCTGGTGAAGCGTGACTCCCGGACGTCCACCAGCAGGCTCTTGCGGGAAGGCTCGTCACCGTCCAGCTCCGTGATGCTGGCCCGCTCCAGGATCGGCAGCGCCCCGAGGCGGCGCTGGCTCTCCAGGAGGTCCGCCAGACCCAGAGGCGCACCCTGCTGCGGCAGCAACTCGCGGCGCACCACGACCTCGCGGGTCGCGCGCAGCCCGCGCACGATGATGTGGTCTACCTCGCTGCGCACGCCGGGCAGGACCTGCAAGCTGAGTCGCGCCCGCGTGCGTTCGTCGTCGAAGGCGACCTCGGGCACGACCTCGGCTTCGAGGTAACCCGCGTTGCGCCACGCCAGGAGCAGGCTGCGCCGGTCCGACGCCAGATCCCGGACGCGGTAGGGCTCGCCCGGCCGCGTGTGCAGCTGGCGGGGCGTGCCCTTCGGGAGCTCCTCGCCCGTCGCGACCACGACCTCGAGCGCCTCCACCTCGGCTCGAGGCCCGGGGTCGGCTCGAAAGGTGACCGGTGTCAGGCCGCCGCCGCCGTCCAGCAGGGCCTCGACCCGCGCCTCGAAGTGCCCGGCATCCTCCAGGGCGCGGGTCAGCAGGCGTTCGTCCTGCTCGAGGTCTCGCTCCCGGATCGGTGCGCCCTCGCGAGTGCGCAGGCGCAGGGCCAGGGAGGCATCCGCGCCGCTCAGGCTCACGTTGCCCGCGGTCCAGACCGGACCGGGCACGATCTCGTAGCTCACGATCTCCCCGCCGGGCGCCTCGCGGGTGACGTGGCCGGCCGAGGCATCGCGGTGGCCGCGCGCCTGCAGGGCCGCCACGATCCGGTCGGCCCCGGCGTCGCGCGCGTCGAGGCTCGGACCGCCCTCGCGCAGCAGGCGCTCGACCGCACGGCGTACCCCAGGCGCGGGGGTGTGGCCGCGAAACTCCACGCGTTGCCACGCACCGGCGTTGACCACGAACCGCAGCCCGACCCGGGCCGCAACCGGGTCGTAGGTTTCGACCAGTTCGGTCCGGGCACGCCAGCGGCCGCGAGCCACCAGGGCCTGGCGCATCCGCTCCGCGGCACGTGTGGCGCGCTCGCGCTCGAAGACCTCGCCGGGACGTGGCCGTGCCAACGCCTCCAGGGTCCGGCCCAGCCCCGCAGGTGCGCCGACCACGCTGGCGCTGGAGACCCGCACGCGCGGACCCGCGGTGATCTTGAAGACTGCGGCCGCGCCCCGGGACGCGCCGCGCTCCGCGCGCGCTTCGACCCGCGCCTCCAGGTAGCCCTGGCGCACCAGGTGCACCGCGACCTGGGAAGCAGCGGCGTCCAGGCGCCCGGGCCAGAGCGCCTCGCCGGGCTGAAGCCGCGCCGCGCGGCGCGCGCTGTCGGGTCCCAGCACGCGGTCCCCCTCGATGCGGATCGAGGCCAGTCGCGGCGCGGGCTTGGGACGCAACACGAGGTGCACTCCGGAAGCGTCCGTGGAGGACTCCGCGAGGACGTCCTCGAACTCACCCGTGGCGTACAGGCGCTGCACGGCGGCCCGCAGCGCCGCGGGGCGCAGCGGCTCGCCCGGAGCCATTGCGACGTAGCGCCAGAGCCGCTCGTGGTCGACCTCGGGCACCTCGAGGCGCACCGACGCCAACACGGGCGCCGTGGTCAGCAGCAGGGCCAGGATCACCGCGTCTGGCGCAGGCGCACGTCGAGGCCGACGCCGCCCGGGACGGCCTGGGTGAGCAGGATAGAGAGACGGTCCGAGAGGGTGTACTCGATGGAGAGCAGGCGCTCGTCGGTGCCACGCAGGTCGACCGAGTAGAGCACGGACACGTCACGCACGCGTTTGCCGACCGTCAGGCGCGCGCTCGGGTCGGAGATGCCCGCGCGTACGATCGAGGGGTCGATGGAGAAACGCGACAGGCCGAGCAGCCTCTCGGCGCCGCGCTCCAGGCCCACTTCCTCGGCCAGGCGGCCGGCGGCCAGCGTCGCGGCCCCCGTCGCTGCCAGGCGCGAGGTGTCGATCTGGGAGGCCTGCAGGGTGCTGACCGCGGTCTCGTCGGCCCCCGCCAGCAGGTTCAGGATCTGGACCGCCGAGAGCGGGGGATCCGAAGTGAGGGTGGGATACACGCGCTCCAGCGTGCCGCTCATGTTGAGGCTGACGCGATAGCTGCGGACCCGGGCCTCCGCCTCGATGTTGAACACAGGGTCGATGGCCTGGGGGTTGGCGAAGTCCACGCTGCCCCGGCGGATCACATAGGTCGTGCCTTGGAAGTAGACGCGGCCACGCTCGATCTCCGCTCGGCCCAGCAATACCGGCTGCTCGTAGCTGCCCACCAGGCGCAACTCGGCGCCGGCCTCGAGGCTGGCCAGGTTGTTGTCGACGCTCAGGGTGCCGGGCGCGCGCAACCGCAGATCGAAGCGCACGCCGCTGCGCAGCGGCAGCGCGGCATCGCGTGGCGCGGCGGCGGCCAGGAGCTCTGACGCGAGGTCGTAGCGGCGCGTCCAGCGCGCCTGGCGGACCTCGATGGCCCCCTCGAGCCACTGCGTCTGGGCGTCGCCATAAAATCGCACGTCGGCATCGAAGCTGGCCCGCAGCCCCTCTGGGTATCGCAGGGAGAGGCCGCGGCCGCCGCTCCGGATCTCAAAGCTGCTGAGGCGCCCCGCGGCATAGGCGACGCGCCCCTGGAGCTCCACTTCACCGCCGCCAAAACGACCGGTGACGCCCTCGAAGACGGCCGTCTCCTGGTCGAAGACCAAGGCGCCGCGGACGTCGTCCAGGCCCTGGGGGAAGCCGCGCACGCGTAAGCCGGCGCGCTCCACCGCAAGCCGGCCCTGGAGGCGCGGGGCGGCGCGCGTCCCCGACACCGATACCGTGAGGCGCGCGGCGCCACGCCCGCGGACCCGACGGGTGACGGCCGAGAGGGCCTGCAGATCGGCGTCGCCGTCGATCTCGATGCCGAGTGGCTGCTCCGCCACCATCCCCAGGGCGCCGCGGAGACTCAGGCTGGTGCCCTCGCCCACCAGGCGCAACTCGGAGAGATGGGCGCGCCCGCCGTCAATGCGTATCAGCAGCGGCTCGGCGTTCTTGACAGGATAATCCGGGAGCGGCAGCTCGACCTGGCTGACCAGGACCTCGCCCTGGAGTTCCGCGGGCCGGGCCAGGGGCCCGGCGAGGTGGCCCTCTGCGCTGACCAGGATGCCGGCCGCAGCGGGCAGGGCGGGCGCGAGCGCGCGCAGGTAGGGGTCCAAGCTGGTGTCCCGGGCCTCCAGCTTCAGCTCGGCCACGTGGGGGGCCGCGATGCCGACCTGGCCGGTCCCGCTCAGGTCGAGACGCGGCGACTTGAGCCGGGCCTCGAAGCCAATCCGACCGTCACCCTCGCCCCGCGCCACGAGCTCCAAAGCCCCCAGTCCCTCCTCCCCGATGAACAGTCGCGTCGAGGCGAGCCGGCCCTCGAGTCGCGGTCGCTGCAGGGGCCCCTGCAGGCGCATCTCGCCCGAGACGCGGCCGCCCAGTCGTGCGTCGCCGGCCAGGATTGGCGTCAGCTCGTCGAGGGAGACGTCCTCGGCCTCGGCGAGCCCGTCGTAGGCGCCATCGTGGCTCAGGCTGCCGCGGAAACGCACGACCCCGCCGCCCACCCTCGCGCGGCCGAACTCGACGCGCGTCAGGCGGCCCTGGAGCACCGAACGCAACTCGAGAGCCTCGAACGCCACACCGTAGTAACGGCCCGCCTCGGCCGTGAGACGCGCGGAGCCGAAGGGCGCGCTGCGACGGCCGTCGAGCTCGATCTGGCCAGACAACGGGCCCTCCAGCGTGATGTCCCATTCCAGCGCCCGCGCCAGGTCCGAGGCGGGCCAAACGTGCAAGCGCACCTGCGCCTCGATCCCGTCGGCGCCGCCCAGGCGGCCGGTCTCGCTGCGGCCGTCGAGCCACAACTCGGCTTCGCCCTTTCGCAGCACCAGGGAGTGGGATCGGATCTCCCCCGCCTCCAGGCTGCCGGCCCACTCGCCACGGCCCCAGTCGACGTCCAGGTAACGCAGCGCCTCGCCGGAGAAGCGCCCCTCGAACAGCGGCTCCGCCAAGCGTCCACGCCAGCGGCCCTGGAAACGCCCGCTGCCCGCCACCCCCACCGCCAGGGCGTCTCCGGCGCCGAAGCCGCGGCGCAGGTCCGCGAGCAGCCGGTCGGCGGCCTCGAGTTGCCCGCTGGCGGCGTCGAGCGCGAGGTCGGCGCGCAGCTCGGTATCCACGCGGCCGTGGAGGCGCGCCTCGAGGAACGGCGTGCGCAGGTCCGCGTCCTGCACCTGCTGAACGCCGTCCTGCGCGCTCCAGATGAACCGGCCTTGCAGCGGCGCGCGCTCGCTGTCGTTGCGGGCGGCGAGCGTCAGCGCGATGCGACCGCCGACGAGGCGCGGCTTGCCGCGGGGCCAGCCGACCTCGATCTCCCCGCTGGCCGAAGCGCCGACGCCGAGAGGTCCGAGGTCGAAGACCGCGCGCAGCGCGCCCTCCAAGTCCACGGCGTCGAGGGAGGCCTTTAGCCGCACCGGCCCGCCAGCCGCCGGGACCTCGATGTCGAAGCGTCCGCTCCCGTCGAGCAGCCCGGCCTCCAGCGAGCGGATCCGCACGCCGCGTTCGTCCTTTTCGACTTGGGCCCGGAAGTGCGGGATCGGGACGCCGTCGCAGACGCCGGGCCCGCCCTGCAGGTCGCCACTCACGCGGAGTTGGCTGCGGTCGAGCACCACGCGGCCCTGGAACGAGGCGGCGCCGGCCAGCTCGAACCCCGTGTGCACCACGTGGCGGTCGAGCACCGCAAGGTCCACGCGGCCGTTCATCGTCAGCTCGAAGGCCGGGTCGCCGCGCAGGCGCACGCGGCCCCGGTACGCGAGATCGGTGTTCTGCGCACGCAGGTGTGCATCTTTCACCTCGATCTCAGCGCCGTCCAGGTCGAGCTCCACGTCGGTGCCGACGGGCAGCTCGGGCAGATCACCCAGGCGCAAGCGTCCAGGGGCGAAAGAGAGGCGGCCGCTCAGGGTGCCGCCGCGACGGGACCCGAGGCGGCCGTTGAAATCGGGCAGGTCCGCGACCAGCGGGACGCGGCGATGATTCAAGACCAGGGCCCCGTCCAGGATCTGCAAGCGCCGCACCCTGAGCTCGATTCCTGCTCCAGGCCGCGCTGCCGCGCGCGGGATGTCGTCGCCCCCCTCGGTCCAGGCGTTGATGCGGACGACCGGCCGCTGCAGCTCGACGCGGGCCAGGACAACGCGGCCGTCGAACCTCGGAACCAGGCTGGGCGCCACGATCACGCGCTCGACCTCGAGGAACGGCGGAGCCCCGGGCCGCGCGCCCGCAACACGTACTCCCTCGATCTCGGCCTCGGGTGGGAAAAAACGGAAACGCACCGCGCTCACCGAGGCCTCGCGCTGGAAGCCCCGCGCCAGTCCGGTCTCGATCCAGGCCTTCGACCAAACGGGCAGCCGATAGGCCGCGTAAACCAGGCCCAGCAGCAGCAGCAGCGGGAGCGTGCGCTTGCGGACCGCGCGGCCAGGCATTGGGACCTACGAAACGACGGCGAGGAGCGCTCCGGTCTCCACGGCCTGACCCTCGTGGACGACCACCTGCTGCACCGTGCCCGGACGCGGCGAGCGGAGCTCGTTCTCCATCTTCATGGCTTCCATGACCACGAGGCCCTGGCCCGCCGGAACCTCCTGGCCCGGGACCACGAGCACGCGCACGACCTTGCCGGGCATCGGCGCCACGACCCGAGCCGGGCCGGCGGCGGGCTTGCGGGCCGGGCCCGCGACGCCCCGGGCCGCCTCGGCCAGCTCGACCTGCAGGCTATCGTCCGAGAGGCGGACGATATAGCCATCGTGGCGCTGCTCCAGCCCGACCTCGTAGCTCCGCCCGTCCAGGAGCAGGCTCACGAAGTCGCGCCCGGTCTGCTGGCAATCCACGTCGTGAAGCTGGCCGTCGATCACGACCGAATAGCGGCCGTCCTGCTCCCGGACCTCGACCCGCAGCGTGCGGCCCAGCACCGCGGCATCGAAGATCAAGGGCGTCCCATCTCGCGCCAGCCCCGGGAGCGCCAGCCGGAAACGGCCTGCTCCGGCGGCGCGTCGCCGAAGGCGCCGCCGCGCGCCCGGCGCTCGCGATACGCGTGGATGGCGGCGGCGGCGACAGCCACCTCCAACGGCGCTTCGCGTTTCATCTGGTGCCTCGGGAAGGCCGCATCGACGAAGGAGGTGTCGAAGTCGCCGGCCAGGAAGTCGGGGTGGCGCATCACCTTCGCGAAAAAGGGCAACGTGGTCTGGATGCCGAGCACCTTGTACTCGGAGACGGCCCGGCGCATGCGCGCCACCGCTTCCTCGCGGTCGCGTCCCCAGGCCACGAGTTTCGAGATCAGCGGGTCGTAGTGGACGGGCACGCTGTAGCCCTCGTAGACGCCCGAGTCGTCGCGCACGCCGGGCCCGCCGGGCACGTGCAGCGCCAGGATCCTCCCGGGCGAGGGCAGGAAGTCGCGCTCGGGGTCCTCGGCATACACGCGGCACTCGATGGCGTGGCCGTTCTGCACGACGTCCGCCTGACTCAGCCCCAACTCCTCCCCCCGGGCGACCAGGATCTGGAGCTTCACGAGGTCCAGGCCCGTCACCATCTCGGTGACCGGGTGCTCGACCTGCAGCCGTGTGTTCATCTCGAGGAAGTAGGGGTTCCTCTCCTCGTCAACGAGGAACTCGAGCGTTCCGGCGTTCACGTAGCGCGCACGCTTCACCAGCGCCACCGCCAGCTCGCCCATGCGCTGGCGCAGCTCGGGGGTCAGAAACGGGGACGGGCTCTCCTCGATCACCTTCTGATGACGGCGCTGGATCGTGCACTCACGCTCGAACAGGTGGAGGGCGTTGCCGTGGCTGTCGGCGATCACCTGGATCTCGATGTGGCGCGGGCGCAGGATCGCCTTCTCGACGTAGACGCTGTCGTTGCCGAAGGCGCTGCTCGCCTCGCTGCGGGCCCGGGCCAAGGCCTCCTCGAGGCCCTGCGCTGCAGGCACGAACCGCAGGCCCTTGCCGCCGCCACCTGCGGCCGCCTTGAGCATCACCGGGAAGCCGATCCGGCCAGCCTCGCTCCGGACCTGGTCGAGGTCCGAGACCGGGTGCAGCGTGCCCGGCACCACCGGCAGGCCGGCATCCAGCGCCAGTCGGCGTGCCGAGGTCTTCTCGCCCAGCAGCGCGATGGTTTCGCTCCGGGGACCGATGAAAACCAGGCCCGCCTCTTCGCAGGCCCTGGCAAAGGCGGCGTTCTCTGCCAGGAACCCGTAGCCTGGGTGCACCGCGTCAGCCCCGCTGCGGCGGGCGGCGCCGAGGATCCGCTCGATGTTGAGGTAACTCTCCCGGGACGGCGCCGGCCCGATCTCGTACGCCTCGTCGGCGCGGCGAACGTGGAGCGCCGGGCGATCGGCCTCGGAGTACACCGCCACGCTGCGGATGCCCAGCTCGCGGCAGGCCCGGATCACCCGCACGGCGATCTCGCCGCGGTTCGCGACCAGGACCTTGCGCAGGGTCTTCATAGCGGGATGTTGCCGTGTTTCTTGGGCGGGTTCTTGTCGCGCTTGTTGCGGGTCATCTCGAGAGCCGCGATCAGCCGGCGCCGGGTGTGCCGCGGCTCGATGATCTCGTCGATGAAGCCACGGTCCACCGCCACGTAAGGGTTCGCGAACTTGTCCCGGAACTCCTGGGCCTTCTCCGCTCGTAGCGCCTCGGGGTCGGCGGCCTTCTGGAGCTCCTTGCGGTACAGGATGCTGACGGCGCCCTCGGGCCCCATCACCGCGATCTCGGCGGTCGGGTAGGCGTAGTTCATGTCGGTGCGAAGGTGCTTGCTGGACATCACGCAGTAGGCGCCGCCGTAGGCCTTGCGCGTGATCACCGTGATCTTCGGAACCGTGGCTTCCGCGAAGGCGTAGAGCAACTTGGCGCCGTGGCGGATGATGCCGCCCCACTCCTGAGAGGTGCCGGGCAGGAAGCCGGGTACGTCCTCGAAGGTGACCAGTGGGATGTTGAAGGCGTCGCAGAAGCGCACGAAACGCGCGCCCTTCACCGAAGCGTCGATGTCGAGGCAACCCGCCAGCACCGCGGGCTGGTTCGCCACCACGCCGACGCTGCGACCGCCCAGGCGGGCGAAGCCGACCACGATGTTGGGCGCGTAGTGTTCGTGGACTTCGAGGAAACGCCGGTCGTCCACCACGGCGTGGATCAGCCGCTTCATGTCGTAGGGCTTGCTGGGTTCCGCCGGGATCAGCTCGTCGAGCTCGGGCTCGGCCCGGTCGGGCGGGTCGTCGGTCCGCAGCAGGGGCGGGTCTTCCAGGTTGTTGGCGGGCATGTAGGAGAGCAGCTCGCGGATGCGAAGCAGGCAGGCGCGGTCGTCCTCCACCGCGAAGTGGGCCACCCCGGACTTGACGTTGTGGGTCATGCTGCCGCCCAGCTCCTCCTTCGTGACCTCCTCGTGGGTGACGGTCTTGATCACGTCGGGGCCCGTCACGAACATGTACGCCGTATCCTTCACCATCAGGTTGAAGTCCGTCATCGCCGGGGAGTAGACGGCCCCACCCGCACAGGGCCCCAGGATCGCGGAGATCTGGGGCACGACGCCCGACGCCAGCACGTTGCGCAGGAAGATGTCGGCATAACCACCCAGGGACGCGACACCCTCCTGGATGCGGGCGCCGCCCGAGTCGTTGAGGCCGATGATCGGGGCGCCCACCTTCATCGCGAGGTCCATGACTTTGCAGATCTTCAAGGCGTTCGTCTCGCTGAGGCTGCCCCCGAAAACCGTGAAGTCCTGGGCGAAGACGTAGACCAGGCGGCCGTCGATGCGCCCGAAGCCGGAGACGACGCCGTCCCCCGGGACTTTCTGCTCGGCCATGCCGAAGTCGAGGCAGCGATGCTCGACCAGTTTGTCCAGCTCCTCGAAGCTGGCCTCGTCGAGCAGCATCTCGACGCGCTCGCGGGCCGTGAGCTTGCCCTCGGCGTGCTGGCGCTCGAGGCGCTCCCTGCCACCGCCCTGCTCGGCGCGGCGAATCTTGTCCCGCAGCAGGGCCGTGCGATCACCCATGGCTGGCGTCAGTGGGCGCAGCCGCAGCCGCCGCCGCAGCAGCCGCCGGCGGCGCCTCGCGGAGCGGGGGCGCCGTCCGGCGAGGCCATGGCGAAGGTCGAGAGCAGCTTCTCCACGTCGGAGCCGCCGCAGCTCGGGCATGCGGCCGAGTCCCCGAAGGCGCGGACATAACGCTCGAAGCGTTGCTCGCACACGTGGCACAGATACTCGTAGAGGGGCATCAGCGGGCGGCCAGGTTTGTGGTGACCGGGTCGAGGGCGCCGAGGGCGAGGCCCGTGCGGCTCTCGTCGGCGCTCGCCGTGTCCAGCAATGGCTTCATCGTCCTCTCCTCACGCGACGGGGTTGCGGAGCACCCCGACACCCTCCACCTCGATCTCGACGGTGTCCCCCGGCAGCAAAGGACCGATCCCCGCGGGCGTCCCCGTGGAGATGATATCCCCCGGCAGCAGCGTCATCACCCGCGATACGAACCAGACGAGGTAGGCGGGGTCGAAGACCAGCTCGGCGGTCGAGCTCTTCTGCCGGAGCTGGCCGTTGACCCGACCTTCGATGCGGAGGCGGCGCAGGTCGAGCCCCGCGGCGACACACGGCCCCAGCGGACAGAAGGTGTCGAAACTCTTGGCACGCGTGAACTGCACGTCTGCGTCTTGAAGCTCGCGTGCGGTCACGTCGTTCAGGCACAGGGCGCCCAGGATCGCAGGGGCTGCGGCTTCGGGGCCCGCCAGGTCCCTCACGCGGCGGCCGATCACGATCCCCAGCTCGGCCTCGTGGTCGACGCGGCCGGCCCACCCAGGGATCCGTATCGTTTCGCCGGGGCCGATCACGGCGCTCGGCGGCTTGAGGAAGATGAGTGGCTCGGTCGGGAGCGGCTGGTTCCGCTCCGCGGCGTGGTCGCGGTAGTTGAGGCCAACCGCGATGATCTTGCTGGGTTCGGCCGGGGCCAGCAGCCGTGCGGTTTCGAGGGGCTGCGTTTCAGCCGTCGCTTCGAGGCCGCTGAAGGGATCGCCCCTCAGGAGACGCAGCAGCTCGCCTTCCTGCCGCGCCCAGTGCGGGCCCGTCTCGGTCTTCACGCGGTAGAGCCTCAACGTCGCGCGCCCTCCACCCTGGGCGACGGCGGGCTTTCGTTGCCGGCGGCATCCACGGCGGTGACGAAGTACTGTACGCGTCCCTGGGGCGCGTCGCCGTCGACACCGCGGGTCTCGGGTGGCCTGACCTCGGCGACGCGCACCGGTGTCTCGCCCGGCGCCACGCGGTACACCCGGTACAGCACGAGATCGGGCTCTCCCGACGGGCTCCAGGAGATCTCGAGGCCCGCGTCCACGGCCAGGGTCGTAATACCGCTGGGGGCTGCGGGAGGCTGTTTGTCCTCGACCGCGAGACAGGCCTCGTTGGAGGGCTCGCTTTCGATCAATGGGTCGGCCGCCACCACCGTGCGCGCCACGTAGCAGGCGGTCCTGCCGAGGGGCGCGGTCGCGTCCAGGTACACGCCCTCGTGCAGGAGCTCCTCGCGCAGCGGCGCACCGTAACTCCCGGGATCACCGCGCCGGTACAGGCGGATCCCCGCCGTGGGCGGCGGCGTCGGCTCAGGCGTCGGGGTGGGCTCCGGTGACGTTGTGGCCTGGGGCGCGAGGCCTCCAGGCTGCGTCGGCGGCGTGTCCGCCAGCGCCGGCTGGAGCGGGGGCGAGGCCTCTGGCTCCGCCGGGGGCCCGGGGGGCGGCACCGAGGGACGTGGGCTCGCGAGCGTGGGTGTGGGTGACGGCTTTGGGGGCTCGATCCAGGCCGGCATCGGGTCGGGCGGCACGAAGCGCAACAACACGCCCTCTGGCTGCATGCCGGCCACCAGGGCGCTCGGCGCCGGAACGGGATCGGCCACCCTCAGGGAACGCGCTGGGGACTGTGTCGAGGTTCGTTTTCCACTGCGGGCGACGGCCGCCACGCGCACCAGGGTGCCGGGCACGGGCAACTTCTCCGTGAGAACCAGGCGCTCTCCGGGCGCGGCCTTCTGCTCGCGCCGGGTGGCGACCTTGGCGAGGTCGCCGTCCGTGGTGGCGCTCAAGATCTCGAGAGTCACAATGCCCAGGCGCTCGCCTTCGGTGGTGGCGCGCGGCGTCTGGATGCGGATCTCGAGTTCGGTGCCGCGCTGGGCCACAGCCAGTTCCGTCACCGCCTGTGGCGTACGGCGCAGCGGCGGCAGCGGGTCGCCGCGTTTGCCGCAGCCCGCGTCCGCGAGCGCCGCGGCGGCGAGCGCCAGGATCCGGGAAAAGAGGGGGAGGCGCATGCGTTCCGCGCGGCGGGCCGCGAGGACCTAGTATAGCCGTGTGCGAGCGTGAAGAAGCCTGGGCCGCGGCTCGGCTCCGCCCGGGCCCCGCAAAACCACCCTAGTACTCGACCACCTCGATCCGGGTCTTGAGCTGCTCCGGCCCGATCCGGCCGGCCTTCTTGTCCTCGAGATCCCGCTTCTTGACCCGCAGCACCAAGGTCCTCTCGTTGCGGCTGCGGTCGAAGGGGAACCCGGGCACGAAGTCAACGGCGGCCGCGATCGTCTCCTCGGATCGGAGTCCGCTGAGGACGAGGCCGTGGTCGGCCAGGGCGCCGGCCAAGGCCTGGCGCATGCGCTCGACCACCACCTCGGCCGGGGCCTCGAGCTCCTGGTTCGGCCCGGCTTCGAACCACAGCGCCCACGGCGGCGGCGGCGGGCTAGGAGGCTCGGGGGCCAGTGCTGGCTCGGGGGCCGCCGGCTCGGCAGGGGGCGGCGGAGGTTGCGGCGCGGCAGCGGCGCCTGCCTGCGCGGTCTGCACCTCGACGTGGAGGCGGCGCTCCAGCTCCTGCTGCATCTGGGCCATCGCACGCTCCACCTCGGCGTGGGTACGCGCCGCCTCGCGCTGCAGCTCCTCCGCCTGGCGCTCGATCACGCGGATCTCGCGCTCGTGGGCGCGGGGGGGCGCGGGGGCCTGGGGCCGCCGCCAGACCACGACGTTGCGGGAGCGCACGGCGCGGGGCGGCAGCACGAAGACCGCGCCGACGCCCTCGATGCGGTAACCTCGGCACTCGAGCCCTGCGACGGTGAGGACGCTGGGCCGGGCCACGCCGTCGGCCGCGCGAGAGAGGGCCGTCTCCAGCAGCCGCAGCTCCGCCCGCGGGTCCGCCACGGGTTTCGCGCCGGCGGCGGCGATAGCGGGCAGCGCCAGGGCCGCCAGGGCCAGGCTGGACCGCATCACTTCTTCTCCGCGGCCTGCAGCACGTAGCCCATGAGCTCGGCGGTGCGGGCGGCCTGGTGACCGCTGCGACCGTCGAGATACGAGAGCCCGGCCCGCACCCGCGCCAGGTCGAGCCGGCGCTGGGCCTCGCTGCGTCCGGCCAGCTCGCGCAGGGAGGCCTCGAGACGCTGGCCCTGGCGCTCCTCGCTGTTCTTCAGCAGCTGCTCCACGCGCAACAGCAGTGCGCTCTCGGCGGTCGATCCCAGGGCGGGACGCGCGACGTCGAGGCTCGCCCGCAGCGCGTCGAGCTCGCGGCCGTGGCGCCGTTCCTGCTCCGCAAGCCGCGCCTCGAGGGCGCCGACCCTGGCGTAGGCGAAGGCGCCGCCCAGCGCCACAACCAGGGCGGCCGCGGCGGCCAGCCCGATGGGCCAGGCCCCGCGCGACCGTGGAGCCGCCAGCGTCCGCGCGGGCAGCGTGTAGCTCGCGAGCTGCCCTTTCACCCGCCGGAAGCCGGCCATCTCGTCGTCGCAGGATCGACACTGCTTGAGGTGCTGCTCCACGCGACGCACCGTGTCCGGCTCGGCTTCGCCGTACAGCACGTCCAGCAACGCATCCCGAAAACCCGTGCACTCCATAACCAGTCACTCCATCTGAAGAGCCATCACGAGTGGGCCGCGGGGAGCACGGCCACGTCCCGCACGCCTTGCCGCTCCAGCCGTCCGCGCAGGTTGACGAGGCCACGATACAGCCGCGTCTTCACCGTCGAGAGCGGGACGTCGAGAGCCTGGGCGATTTCGAGGAAGGTCAGCTCCTGGTATTCCTTCAGGACGATCACCTCTCTCTGCTCCTCGGGCAGGGCGGCAATTGCCTCCTGCACGAGGCCGCGCAGCGAGCCCTGTTCGGCGAGCTGCTGTGGCCCGGCCTCGCGGCTCAGCGGCTCGGGCCTCAGGCCCTGGTCGCCGAGGGCATCGAGACTCACGAAGCTGCGCCCGCGCCGGCGCCGCATGCGGTCCCGGCACAGGTTGACCGCGATCTGGTACAGCCAGGAGGAGAAGCGAGCCTCTCCCTTGAAGCCCTTGAGCGAGCGGTAGGCCTTGAGGAACGTCTCCTGGCACAGGTCACGGGCTTCATCCTCCGATCCCAGGATCCTGTAGATGGTCCCCTGGATCCTGCGCTGCCAACGAAGCACAAGCAGGTCGAAGGCGGCCAAGTCACCCCCCTGGAAAGCCTCGACCAGGGCTTCGTCGGTGGACGTGCTCATCCGGAGTGTGGGACGTTCTGCGCGAACGCTAGGTCTGTTATCTGTTGATATAGCGAAGTCTTCTATGCGCGAGGATGCGTTTTGTTGTATATATCCAAAATATGTCGCGTCTCTACATGCGTATAGCGTTGCGTCGTCGACAGGCTCGAGTGGCCGAGAAGCTCCTGTATCGAACGCAGATCCGCGCCGCGCTGGAGCAAGTGCGTGGCGAAGCTGTGGCGGAGGCCATGTGGACTCATGCGCTGTGTCAACGCGACCTGTCGCACTCGACGGGCGAACAGGGCGCGAACGCCCCTATCGGTCAATCGACCGCCGCGCTGGTTCAGGAACAGGGCTTCATCCTTGGGCTTCGACCGGCCTCGCGCCGGAAGGTAGGCAAGGAGTGCAGCCAGGGCCTTTTGTCCAAAGGGCACGACCCTCTCCTTCCGACCCTTGCCCAACACTCGGAGCATTCGGCCGTCGAGGTCGAGGTCGGGCAGGTCGAGCGAAACGAGCTCGCCACAACGCAGGCCGGTGGCATAAAGCAACTCCAAGAGCGCGCGGGCCCGCAGCGTGAGGTCGTCGTCTCCCCGCACGTCGAGGAGGGCCGCAACCTGGGCCTCGTCGAGATGGCCCGGCAGTCGGCGCTCGACGCGCGGGGAGAGCAGCGCCCTGGCGGGGTTTCTGTCGAGGCGGCCCTCGCGGCACAGGTAGCGAAAAAACGTGCGCAAGCTGGCCAGCTTGCGGGCCGCCGAGGACTTCTTCAGGCCCTGGCGATGGAGCGCCGCCAGGAACGAGCGGATCAGAAGGTGGTCCACTTCCTTCGGATGGACCTCGCGTCCCAACTGGGCGCGCGAATGACGGGCAAACTGCCGCAGGTCGTCCCCGTAGGCTTTGACGGTGTGGGGCGAGGCGTTGCGTTCGCGATCGAGGTGCCGAAGGAAGGCGGTGATCGCCCTCTGCATGGCTCGGCTACACCGCGCTCGCCCGCGGCTCGACCTCTGCCACGTTGCCGAGGCACTTCCGGAACTCGTCGAGGCTGTTCAGGGCGCGCGCGGCCAGCGCGAGCCGACGGCGGGATCTGTCCCGGACCCGCGCCTCCAGCTCGGGCAGCAGCCCGAAGGCGATGTTGGTCGGCTGGTAGTGGCGGGGGTCGCTGCGGGCGATGTAACGTCCGAGCGCACCGAGGGCCGTGTCCACCGGGAACAAGGGGGGGGCGAGCCCCTGGGTTCGGAGCGCTGCGCCGATTCCTGCGATCAGGCCGGAGGCTGCCGACTCCACGTAACCTTCGACGCCCGACATCTGGCCGGCGAAGAACAGCCCGGGGCGCTGGCGAGCTTCGAAGCTGGGCTCCAGGGTCTTCGGCGAGTTCACGTAGGTATTCCGGTGGATCATGCCAAAACGCACGAACTCGGCGTTCTCAAGGCCCGGGATCATCCGAAACACGCGTTTCTGCTCGCCCCACTTCAGCTGGGTCTGGAAGCCCACCACCGAGAAATGGCTGGCAGCCAGGTTGTCCTGACGCAGCTGCACGACGGCGTAGGGACGCCTGCCGCTGCGAGGATCCACCAGGCCCACCGGCTTCATGGGGCCGAAGCGCAGCGTGTCCTCCCCACGGCTGGCGATCACCTCCACCGGCAGGCAGCCCTCGAAGAAGAACTCCTTTTCGAAGTCCTTGAAGCTCGCGCACTCGGCGCCGGTGAGGGCGCCGTGGAAGGCGCGGTACTCAGCCTCGCCGAGGGGGCAGTTCAGGTAGTCGTCCCCCCCCTTGCCATAACGCGAGGCGCGAAAGGCCTTCGCCAGGTCGATGCTATCGGCCTCGACCACGGGCGAGACGGCGTCGTAGAAATGAAGGTGCGCGTCGCCGACGAAGCGGGCGATCGCACGCGCCAACGGGTCGGAGGTGAGCGGGCCCGTGGCGACGATGGCCACCTCCGCTTCGGGGAGCGCCCGGACCTCTTCGCGGCGAATCCGGACCCCCGGCAGCGCCGCCACCGCTTCGGTGACACGCGCCGCGAACAGACCCCGGTCTACCGCCAGGGCGCTGCCCGCGGGCACCCGCACCGAGTCGGCGACGCGCAGGATCAGGGAGTCGAGGCGCCGCATCTCTTCCTTCAACAAGCCAGCAGCCTGGTCGAGGGCGTTGCCCCGAAGGCTGTTGGAGCAGACCAGTTCGGCCAGGTCGCCGGTCTGGTGGACCGGCGTCTTCACCGTGGGCCGCATCTCGAAGAGATCGACGCCCACGCCCCGCCTGGCCAATTGCCAAGCGGCCTCGCAGCCGGCCAGGCCACCGCCGACGACGGTCACGCGCACCGCCATGGGCTTCAGGCGGCCTGGCGCTTGAAGTGGCAGCTCTCGTTGCCGCAGAACACCACTCGGCCCTCCTTCTTGGTCTGCTTCTCCAGGAGGTAGGCCCGGCCGCAGTCGGGGCAGGCTTCGGACAGGGGCCGGTTGTATTCCGTGAACTTGCACTCCGGATATCGCTTGCACCCGTAAAAGGCGCGTCCCCAGCGGCCCTTGCGCTCGACCACCGCACCCTGTCCGCACTCGGGACAACTCATGCCGATCTCCTTCGCCTCCTTCTTCTTGATGTATTTGCACTCGGGGTAGTTGGAACAGGCGATGAAGGGGCCGAAGCGACCGCGCCGCCACATCAGGTCCTGGCCACACTCGGGGCACTTCTCGTCGATGGGGGGAAGCTGCTCGACCTCCAGCTTGCCCGCCGCGCCGCGCACCAGGCGCTTGGTCGTCTTGCACTCGGGGTAGTTCGAGCAGGCGAGGAACGGGCCGAAGCGGCCTTTCTTGACGACCATGGGCTGGCCGTCCTTCGGGCACACCTCTTTGAGAACGTCTTGATGGACCTCGGGGGCGCCATCGCCGCCCTCGCCGGTCATCTGACGCGTGTTCTTGCACTCCGGGTAGGCCGAGCAGGCCAGGAACTTTCCGTAGCGACCCCATTTCAACACCATCGGGGAGCCGCACTTGTCGCAGGTCTCGTCGGTTTTCTCCTCCATGGCCTTGACGTCCTTCATCTCGGCCTGGGCCTTCTTCAGGTCCTTCTCGAACTTCTTCCAGAACTGGCCCAGCGTGTTGAGCAGGTTGTCCTTGCCCTCTTCGATCTCGTCGAGCTCCTGTTCCATGGCGGCCGTGTACTCGACGTTCATGATGTCCTGGAAGTGTTCCACCAGGAGATCGGTAACCACGAAACCCAGCTCGGTAGGAAACAGCCGGGCCTCACGTTTTTCGATGTACTCGCGGGTCTCGATGGTGGCGATGATGCTCGCGTACGTCGAGGGGCGCCCGATGCCGTTCTCCTCCAGCTCCTTCACCAGGCTGGCCTCGCTGAAGCGCGGGGGCGGCTGGGTGAAGTGCTGGTTGGTGTCGAGTTTATGGAGCGCCAACACGTCGCCCTCCTGGAGCGGGGGCAGCTGCTCGGTGGCGTCCTCGGGGTCGGTCGAATCCTCGGTCAGGGCCTCTTCCTTGAGCTTCGCCTCGGGCTTCTCGTCGGGCGTCTCCTCGTAAGCCGCCAGGAACCCCTTGAACTTCAGCGTCGAGCCCTTGGCCCGCAGAAGGTAGAGCGGCTGCTTCGCAGCCTTCGGCGCGGCTTCGATGTCGACCACCGTCTCGTCGTAGACGGCCGGCTTCATCTGCGACGCGACGAAGCGGTTCCAGATCAGCTTGTAGAGCTGGTACTCGTCCTTCGACAGAAAGCGTTTCGCGCCCTCCGGGTCGCGCTCCAGGTCAGTCGGTCGGATCGCCTCGTGAGCGTCCTGAGCGTCCTTCTTGGAGCGGTAGAAGATGGGTTTGTCCGGAAGGTAGTCGGACCCGTAAGCGGCCGCAACCCGTTCGCGGACCGCGTTCAGCGCGTCGTCGGAGACTCGCGTGGAGTCGGTCCGCATGTAGGTAATCAGACCGACGGCCCCGTCGGGGCCCAGCTCGATACCCTCGTAGAGGCGCTGGGCCACCTGCATCGTCTTCTTGACGGAGAAGCGCAGTTTCTTAAACGCCTCCTGCTGCAGCTTCGATGTAATGAAGGGAGGCACCGGATAGCGGCGGCGCTCCTTCTTCTGGACCTTCGCGACCCGGAATTCGCCGCCCTCGAGGTGAGCGCGCACCGTGGCCGCCTGCTCGGCGTTTCCGATCTCGGCGTTCTTGCCGTCCAGCTTGAGCAGGTTGGCGCCGAAGACCGGGGGCTCCTGGGCCGCCAGGTGGGCCAGGACCGTCCAATACTCCTCGGCCACAAAGGCGCGGATCTCGCGCTCGCGGTCGCAGACAAGCTTGAGGGCGACCGACTGGACGCGGCCCGCCGAGAGTCCCCGGCGCACCTTGTCCCAGAGGATCGGGCTGACCTTGTAGCCCACCAGGCGGTCGAGGATCCGGCGCGCCTGCTGGGCGTCCACTTTTTTCGGATCCAGCTTGCCCGGACTCTGGAATGCAGCATCGATCGCACGTTTCGTGATCTCGTTGAACACGACCCGGTGCACGATCTTCTTGGCGCGGGCGCCCAACTCCTCCTGCAAGTGCCAGCAGATCGCCTCGCCTTCGCGGTCCGGGTCAGCGGCGAGGAAGATCGCCTCAGCCTCCTGGGCCGCTGATTTCAGTTCGTCCAGGACCTTCTTGCGGGCTGGCAGCACCTCGTAGGCAGCCGCGAAGCCCTTCTTCAGGTCCACACCCAGGGTCTTCTTGGGGAGGTCCCGGACGTGGCCCATGGAAGCCTTCACCACGAAGTCCTTGCCAAGGTACTTGTTGATCGTCTTGGCCTTGGCGGGGGACTCGACGATCACCAGGTTCTTCGCCATCGCCCCCTTACCTTACACCGACTGGCTAGGCTCGCACGAAGAGTGGACCGGGCAGTCGTGTCACCCGACCGTCCAGCTCGAGCTCGCTGAGGCGCACAAGCAAGGCGGGAATCGGCTGTCCGTTCGCGGCCGCAAGTTGTTCTATTGACACGGCTTGCGTCACAGGTATCGCATCGAGCACCGGATCGCCGGTGTGCAGCGGCGCCGCGGCCGCAACGAGTCCCAACGCGTCGATGACGTCGCGCGCGTCGCGGACGAGGCCGGCGCCGTCCTTGATGAGGGCGTTGGTTCCGGAAGCCCGTGGATCAAAGGGATGGCCCGGCACCGCCAAGACGTCACGGCCCGACTCGAGAGCGAGCCGCGCCGTGACGAGGGCGCCGCTCTTCTCTGCGGCCTCCACCACGACCACGGCGCGCACCAGGCCCGCCAGGATCCGATTGCGTCGTGGGAAGTGATGGGGTCGCGGTCCGACGCCGAGCGCGTATTCCGAGACCAACGCTCCGCCCGAGGCGAGGACCCGCCCGGCCAGCGCGCGGTTCTCCGCGGGGTACACGTCGTCGAGGCCGCGGGCCTGGACCGCAATGGTCGTCCCTCCGGCGGCTGACAACGCGCCCTCGTGGGCGGCGGTGTCGATGCCGCGCGCCAAGCCCGAGACGACGATGACGCTGGAGCGGGCGAGGTCGCGGGCGAGGGTGAAGGCCAAGCTGCGCCCACGGGCGGTCGCGTCGCGGGAGCCGACGATCGCAACCGCGGGCCGCTCGGCACAGATGGCCAGGTCGCCCTGGAGGTAGAGCAGGCGCGGAGGATCCGCCAGGCTGCGCAGGCCCTCCGGATACCCCGGCTGCGGGCGCGTGATGACCTGGATCCCCAGCCGCCCAGCGCGAGCCAGCTCCTCACGGGCGGCCTCACGCGCCAGGGGCGGTGGCGCGTCGGGTCGTAGCAGCTGGGCGAGCAGGTCCAAAACATCCACGGCCGGGGAGTCTAGAGCCGGGAGTGGCCGGGCCAGGTCCTACTGTCGCTATCGAGGACAGCGATTGTCGCCGGTCCGGGACAGCAGAAGCCGCCCCCAGGCCGCCCGCCCGCCCTTGGCATGCCGCGTCCGCCTCGCAGCGAGTGGCATCTGCCTTGCTTTGGCCCGGACCGGCCGCTAAGATCCAAACTCCCTCTGGGAGCCGTTGCGATGAACCTCGCCGCTCCGCTGCTGTTAGTGCTCCTCCTGGCGTCCGACGGCCTCAAGCCACAGTCGGCGGGCGACGAGTTGCGCTTTGGCATCGAGGTCGCCAAGCGCGGGTTGTGGGGAGAGGCGCTGTTCCGTTTCGAGAAGGCCGCGGCCCTCGAGCCCGAGAACGCCCAGGCCCTCAACAACCTGGCCGTCGCCCTCGAGCAGCAGGGCGAGTTCGACAAGGCCCGCGACGCGTACGAGAAAGCCCTGAGCCTGAAGCCAGGCGACATCTACATCCAGCAGAACTACGACCTGTTCCGGGAAGCTGATGACAAGCGCAACCGCAAGGCGAAGAAGAAGCCGTCGCAACCTTAACTTGGCTCTCGCACTGAGCCTCGTGGTCCCGGGGTGCGCGAGCTTTGTCGAGATACCGATCGAGACGCCGCTGCAGTCCAAGCTCGACGTGTCCCGCTTCCGGCGCATCCTGGTGGCGGGCTTCGTGACCGAGCCCGCCGCCGCGGAGGTGGACCTGTCGGCCGAGACCTCACGGCTGCTGCAGAACCAGCTGCGCTCCAGCTCCCGACTCCAGGTTTTGGAGCCGGACCGTCCGCCACTGCAGGATGCCCTGGAGCGAGCGCGCGCCGAAATCGGCCCGGCCGAGAAATGGGGCAAGCCGGAGAAGGAGCAGTTCCAGCTGGAGGGAGACCGGCTGCTGCAGGATGCTGAGTTCTGGCGCCGGCTCGGCGAGGAATACCAGAACCCGCTGATCGTGACCGGCCGGATCGGCTTCGACGAGCAGAACCGGTCGGGGTTCCAGGCCGAGGAGCGGGTGGTGCGGGACCCGTCCACGAACCGCGCCCGCATCGTGCGCGGCAACCGCTTCCAGGAACGCAAGGCCTTCACGTTGTCCGCCGACTTCGTGTTCGTGGACGGCAAGACCGGGGAGACCCTGCACCGGGAGCGCTTCAGCGAGGAGGTCCTGTACGGCGAGGACCAGAAGATCTCGCCGTTATCCTCGTACTTCGAGCTGATGGACCGGCTGCTGCCCAACTTCCTGGGCGTGATCTCGCCCCAGAGGATCCGCGGCACGCGCGTTCTGCTGAAATAGGACTGAGACCATGACGAGGACGCTTACCTTAACGCGGCTGCTGTTGCCGCTGCTGTCCCTGCTGTTCGTGACGGGGCCCGCTCTCGCACAGTTTTTCCCCTACTACGGCAAGAGCAAGGTCAAGTACGACAACTTCGCCTGGCGCATCTACAAGAGCCCGCACTTCGAGATCTACTACTATCCCGAGTTCGAGCAACACCTTGAGCGGCTGGCGAGTTATGCGGAGAGCGCCTACCAGCGGGTCGCCTCGGACCTGAAACACGAGATCCCGTTCACGATCCCCCTGATCCTCTACAAGACCGCGTCGGAGTTCCAGCAAACGAACCTGACACAGGGCTTCATCCCCGAGGCGGCGCTGGCCTTCACCGAGCCCTACCGCAACCGCATGGTGGTGCCGATCGACATGCCGCCCGATCAGCTCCAGGGCCTGATCACACACGAGCTGGTCCACGTCTTCGAGTTCGACCTGATCCCGCGCAGTCTGATCCAACGCGACGTGCCGCTGTGGGTGGACGAAGGCCTCGCGGAATGGTCGCGCGGGATCTGGGATCCCCTGGACCTGGCCCAGATCCGTGACGCCGCGGTCACCGACCAGGTGCCCAAGTTGTCGCGCTCCAACTACCAACCGTTGTCGGGCCGCGACGCCTACAATTTCGGCCACGCCTGTTTCGAGTTCATCGAGGCGCGTTACGGCAAGGAGGGCATCCGTCAGTTCCTGTACACGCTGCGCAAGGGCATCCTCGGCGGCTCCACCGAGGACATCTACCGACAGGCATTCCGGACCACGCCCCAGGAGTTCGACGAGGCCTTCGACAAGTGGCTGAAGGAGCGCTTCAAGCCCTTCCGGGACAAGCAGCGCCCCAGCGACTATGGCAAGGACCTGTCCCCGGACCAGCTCCAGACCCCCTACACGCAGGTGTTCGGGGTCGCAACGGCGCCCTCGGGCGAGCTGATCGCCGCCATCACCGGCAACCGCGCCGACGGCGAGGCCGACATCGTGTTGCTGTCGGCCGCGGACGGGCGCGTGATCAAGAACCTGACCAAGGGCTTCACTGGGAAGTACGAGGACCTCATCGTCAACTTCACCGCCATCAAGATCGGCCGTTCGGTGTCGGTGGCCCCGAACGGCGACTTGATCGCCTACTTCGGCCGCACCGGCAAGGGGCGCAGCCTGATCCTGGCCTCGGTGCTGACCGGCAAGATCGTGAAGCGCATCCCCTTGAGCCTGGACCAGGCCAGCTCGCCCTGCCTCCTGCCCGACGGCCGGCATGGGCTGTTCACGGCTCTCAAGGAAGGTGTGTCGGACATCTACAGGGTTCACCTGGAGACGGGTGAGATCACGAACCTCACCCAGGACGAGTTCGCCGACTCCGATCCCCAGGTCTCGCCCGACGGCAAGCTGGTCGTCTACTCGCGGCGCGTCTCGAGCAACGAGAAGCTGTACGTCTTCCCCCTGGCCGACCCGCGCCAGAAGACCCAGCTCACCTTCGGGACCTTCAACGACGTGACGCCGATCTTCTCGTCGGACGGCAAACGCGTCTACTACTCCTCCGACGAGGACGACGGCATCTACAACCTGCGCGGTCTCGATCTCGAGACGGGCGCCATCGCCCAGTACACCGACGTGCTGGGTGGCAACATGACACCCGCGCCCCTCAAGGGCAAAAGCGGGGATCGCCTGGCCTTCGTGAGCGTGTTCAAGGGCGAGTACCTGCTGGCCTCGAAGGATCTCGCCGAGCCGGTGAAGGAGGTTGACCAGCGCGTCGAAACATCCCGGGTGGCGGTCCTCGACTTCCAGCCGGACCTGCTGCACCAGGTGGTGCCCGAGAACAAGCGGCGCAAGCGCCTGTTCGAGAAGCTGTACCTGGAAGGCCGTCCTCCGCTCAACGTCGCCGTCACCTCCAGCGGCGACTTCTTCGGCGGCAGCCAGGTAGCCCTCTCGGACGTGCTGGGGGACCAGAACTTCGTGCTGACGGCCTACGCCTTGCGCGAGTTTCGCAACTATCAGCTCGACTACGTGAACCTGGCCGCGCGTTTCCAGTACGGGATCCAGGCCTTCGACACCACGCGTTTCTTCTACCCCGCCTTCCTGATCCCGACCCGGGGCTTCAGCCGCGAGGGAGCCTTCGCCACACAGCGTTACACCGGCGGCACGATCTTCGGCCAATATCCCTTCGACAAGTTCCGACGGCTCCAAGTCAACGCCGGCGCGATCAACGTTCGGGAGCGCTACGAGAACCCGGCCGTGGAGGCCGCGGCCCGGGAGCAGGCCGCGGCCCGGGGCATCCCGTTTTTCCTCAACAACGGTCTGTTCGTGCCCGTCGGCTTGAGCCTGGTGCAGGAGACGACCCGTTTCGCGAACTTCGGGCCCCTGAGTGGCTCCACCTTCGCGCTCTCGGCCCAGGCGGGCTTCGGGGAGCTGAGGCGCACCTCCTTCGACGTGGACCTGCGCAAGTACTTCCGTCTGGGCTCGACCTCCAGCCTGTTGGCCGTGCGCGCCCGGGGCTTCAAGTCCATCGGCGACAACCCCGACTTCTTCTACTTCGGAGGCAACCAGGAGCTGCGCGGCTACCCGTATCTGGCCTTTTCGGGCAACGAGGGCTTCCACGCCAACGCCGAGCTGCGTATCCCCCTGATCAACGTGGCGGCGACACCGATCGGCTTGGTGGGGCCGCTGCGGGGCACGGCGTTTTTCGGCATCGGCGGCGCCAAGTACAAGAACCAGCCCTACCAGTTCGCGACCAGCAGCAGTGGGCGCTCCTTCGTAAACGACCCCGTATTCGGCGAGCCCGTGGATGGGTTCCACCTGGTGGACGGGCGAGCCTCCTTTGGCTTCGGCCTGCAGTTCTTCTTCCTGGGCTACCCCTTGCACTTCGACTGGTCGAAGCTCACCGACTTGAAGGTCGTCTCCAACGAGACACGCTTCGACTTCTGGATCGGCTTCGACTTCTGATCCCGACGCGTCTTGCACGCCCCCCGGATCGGGCGAGGCCCCAGGCCCGTTGACGCAGCGGGTGTGGCGGTGCTAATCTCTCGTGTTTCGACGGTTTCGACGGGTCGGTCGTAAGGGGAGGATGCACCGTGTACGCGATCGTCAGGACCGGCGGCAAGCAGTATCGAGTCGAGAAGGGTCAAGTCCTGTACCTCGAGCGGCTGGCCGCGGATGCGGGCGACAAGGTCACGCTGTCCGATGTGCTGCTGGTCTCGAGCGAGGCCGGCACGAGCGTCGGAGCCCCGACCCTGCCCAGCGCTCAAGTCCTCGGCACGGTCCTGGAGCACGGACGCGACGCCAAGGTCCGGGTCTTCAAGTACAAGAGGCGCAAGCACTACAAGCGCACCCGCGGCCACCGCCAGGCCTACACCGCCCTCCGCATCGACGCGATCGAGGCCTAGAGGAGCTGGCACATGGCGCACAAGAAGGGGCAGGGCTCGAGCCGCAACGGCCGCGACAGCAATTCCCAGCGTCTGGGCGTCAAGCGTTTCGGTGGCGAGCGGGTCCGCGGCGGCACGATCTTGCTTCGTCAACACGGGACCAAGTGGAAGCCGGGCAAAAACGTCGCCCTGGCCAAGGACCATACGCTGTTCGCCCTGTTGGACGGGCAGGTCCGTTTCGAGGACAAGGGCTCGCGCGGGCTCTTCGTGAGCGTTCTGCCCGTCGCGAGTTAGGCCCTCCCGCGCTTTAGCGCCGCTTCGCTCGGGAGCGGCAGCCCAATGTTCGTTGATCGGGTCAAGATCTTCGTGAAGGCAGGCGACGGGGGCCGCGGTTGCGCCAGCTTTCGCCGGGAGTCCCGAGTGCCCCGCGGGGGCCCCGATGGCGGCAATGGGGGCCGTGGGGGCGACGTGCTGCTCGTCGCCGACGCGCGTGAGAACACGCTCTTGCCCCTGCGTTTTCACGCCGAGTACCGGGCGCAGCGTGGCGAACATGGCGGCTCGTCGAACTGCACCGGCCGCAACGGCGAGCCCCTCAGGATCGCAGTGCCTCCCGGGACCCTGGCCCGCGACGAGGCCACTGGGGAGCTGCTGGGCGAGGTCCTGCTCGCGGGCGAGGCGTTGCTCCTGGCCCGCGGCGGCGGCGGCGGCCGCGGCAACCGGGCTTTCCTGTCCAACCGGAACCGGGCGCCCCGCGAGGCCGAGCCGGGAGAGCCGGGAGAAGCTCGCTGGCTGCGTTTGGACCTGAAGCTGATCGCCGACGTCGGTCTGTTGGGTTTCCCCAACGCGGGCAAGTCCACGCTGTTGAAGCGGCTGTCGGCGGCGCGGCCGAGAATCGCCGACTATCCATTCACCACGCTGACGCCGGTGCTCGGCGTCGTGGACACGGGCGACGACACGTCTTTTGTCGTGGCCGACGTTCCGGGCATCATCGAGGGCGCCCATTCGGGCGCTGGCCTGGGCCTCCAGTTCTTGCGCCATGTGGAGCGCACCCGGGCCCTGCTCTACGTCGTGGACGCCTCGGGCACAAGTGGCCGCGAGCCCGCGGCCGACCTGCGCACCCTGCGTGAGGAGCTGCGCGCCTGGAACGCCGAGCTTCTGAACGTCCCCCAACTCGTGGCGGCGAGCCGGCGCGACCAGCTCTCGGGGGACGATCCGCTGCCGGGTCTCGAAGCGGCGGCGCGGGCGCTGGGCCTGGACATCGTCCCGATTTCGGCCGTCACCGGAGCCGGGCTTGCAACACTGAGACGCCGACTGGCCAGGCTGGTGGACGCGGCGCGGCCACTCGAGACGCTGGAGCCGCGGGCGTGAAGGTGGGGCTCTTGGGAGGCACCTTCGACCCGATCCATGTGGGCCACCTGCGCGCCGCGGAGACGGCCCGAGAGAGCCTGGGCCTGGAGCGCGTGGCCTTCGTGCCCGCGGGGATCCCGCCTCACCGCGGCGCACCCATCGCGTCCGCCCTCGACCGCTACGCGATGACGGCCCTCGCCACCTCGGGCCAGCCGAACTTCGTGGTCTCCGAGGCGGAGTTGCGCCGCGACGGGCCCAGCTACACCGTGGACACGTTGCGCGCCTGGCTGCAGTCCCGACCCCAGGACGAGCTGGTGCTGCTCCTCGGAAGCGACGCCTTCGCCGAGATGGCCGGCTGGCGGGAGGTCGAGAAAATCCACGCCCTGTGCGCGGTGGCGGTGCTGGCTCGACCGGGCGACGCTCGTGAGCCGGGCGACGCCACGCCACTCCGCGTCTCGGGCCCAGGACTCGATGTGTCCTCGAGCCAGATCCGGAGCCGCGTGGCGGACGGGGGCAGCGTTCGCTACCTGGTGCCCGATGCCGTGGCCGACTACATCGAAAAGCTGGGGTTGTATCGGTGAAGCTCCCCGCCGCCGTGCGCCGGGCCGCCGAGGCGGCCTTGGGAAAAAAGGCCGAGCACGTGGTGGCCTTGGATCTGCGGCCGGTGTCCGACTTCACGGACTTCTTCCTGCTGCTCTCCGGCGCCAACCAGCGCCAGCTGGTGGCCATGGCGGACGCCATCCTCGAGGCCCTCAAACAAGACGGCCTGCGGCCCGACCACGTGGAGGGCTACCCTCGGCACGAGTGGATCCTGCTCGACTACGACGCCTTCGTGGTGCACCTGTTCACGCCCCGCACCCGTGCCTTCTACGATCTGGAACGGCTATGGGGCGGCGCGCATTGCCAGGAGCTCCGGTGAGCGCCGCGACCGTGCCGGCCGGGCTTGTATTCCGCTCGCCGGCCATGCAACGCGTGCTCGAGGTGGCCGGGCGCCTGCTCGAGGCCAAGACGCCGGTGTTGCTGGTCGGCGAGAGCGGTACCGGCAAGGACTTGCTGGCGCGGCACCTCCACGAGGGCTCGCCGCGGCGCTTGAGCCCTTTCGTGCAGCTGCACTGCCCCTCGGTGCCGGAGGAGCTCCTGGAATCGGAGTTGTTCGGCCACGATGCGGGCGCCTTCACCGACGCCAAGCGGACGCGCCTTGGAAAACTCGAGTTGGCCGACGGCGGTAGCCTGTACTTCGACCAGGTGCAGGAGCTGAGCCTGTCGCTGCAGGCGAAGCTGCTGCGGGTCGTTGAGGAGAAACGCTTCGAACGCCTCGGCGGCCAGCGCACCCTCGAGGTGGAGGTGCGTTTCCTCTTCTCCGCCAACCAAGACCTGCGGGCCGCCGTGCGCCGCGGGGCCTTCCGTGAGGACCTGTTCCACCGTCTGTCGGTGGTGGAGCTGGAACTGCCGCCGCTCCGCGAGCGCCGCGAGGACGTTCTGCCCCTGGCCCAGCACTTTCTCGCGCGCGAACGCGCGCGCGGCACGACCCGCGCCCGGGGCTTCGACGCCGAGGCCGAAGCCCTGCTCCAAGGCTACGGCTGGCCGGGCAATGTACGCGAGCTCCGAGCGGCCGTAGAGCGGGCCGCGCTGCTGGCCGCGGGCGAGCACATCGGCGCCGCGGAGTTGCCAGCCCACCTGCTCTCTGATCCCCACTCCCTGTTCGCGGCCCGGGAGTTGCCGCCGACCCTGAAGGAGATCGAGCAGTCCTACATCCGTCACGTATTGCGCGAGACCGGCGGCAGCCAGACCCGCGCCGCCCGGGTCCTCGGCATCAGCCGCAAGGCGTTGTGGGAGAAGCGCCGCCGCTACGGAATCCCCTAGGAATCGAAAGGTGACCATGGAACAGAAGAAGCTGAAGCTCTTCAAGGAGCGGCTCGAGAAACGCAAGCAGGAGATCCTCCTGGCCTACAACCGGAACAAGGGCTACGGCAAGGAGGCCGACGCGGAGAGCTCGCAGGACATCGCGGACAAGGCAGCGAACTCCTACACCAAGGAGTTCCTGTTCAGCCTCTCGAGCTCCGAGCGCGAGATGCTCCAGGATGTGGACGAGGCCTTGACTCGCATCGATGACCGCGCCTTCGGCTACTGTGTGGTGTGCGAGGAGGAGATGGACAAGAAGCGGTTGGAGGCGGTGCCCTGGGCCAAACGCTGCATCGACTGCCAGGAGAAGCAGGAGCTGGGGCTCCTGTGAGAACGGCTCTGGCCCAGGCCGCCTTCGGCAGCGTGATCGACCCGGTGCTGGCGGTGGTGTTCCCTTCCAGTTGCGCCTGCTGCCGGGCGCCCGTGGAGTTCCCCAGCCGCGGCCCCCTGTGCGAGGCCTGTTGGGAGCGCCTGGCGCCGGCGCCGGTCGCCCGTTGTCGCTGCGGAAGGCGGCTCCTCGCCGGCGGCCCGCGTTGCCACCGCTGCCGCCGCAGCCTGGAGCCGGTGGCGGCCGGCCTGTCCCTGGGTCCCTTCGAGGGCGCACTGAGGGCCGCGATCCACGAGCTCAAGTACCATGGCCGGCGCAAGGTGGCGCGCCGGCTCGCCGCGGCCTTGCTTCAGGTTCCGGGCGCGGACGAGATCCTGACCCGGGACGCAGTGCTGGTGCCAGTCCCGCTCCACCCGCGTCGAGAGCGCGAGCGTGGTTTCAACCAGGCCGAGCGCATCTCCGCGTCGTTGGCCGAGGCGCTGGAGTTGCGCCACGAGCCGCGAGCGCTGGTTCGGAGGCTGGATACGGCGAGCCAGACCGGGCTCTCCGCCGTGGGGCGCCGTCGTAACGTGGCAGGGGCCTTCGCCGTGCGCCGCCGCGCGGCCCTGGCCGGCCGGCCCGTGGTGCTGGTGGACGACGTCATGACCACGGGCGCCACGGCGCGAGCCTGCGCCCGGGCGCTGCACGAGGCCGGAGCCACCGAGGTGCGGCTGGTAGTGGCCGCCCGGGTCGACTGAGAGGAGATCGACTTGAAACAGACACTGTTCGCGCTGGTCCTGTGTGCGCTCGGCGACCCGGCGCTCGCCTTCGGCCCGGCGGCCCACCAACTGGTGACCGACAAGGCGATCGACACCTTGCCCGGCGCTCTCAAGTCATTCTACAAGGCCCACCGGCTCGAGTTGCCCACACTGGCCCTCGAACCCAGCTTCCCCGACGAGGGCGCCGACCGCCGTTTCCCGATCGACAGGGTGCTGCCTTTCCCGTTCCTCGATTTCGAGACGGCGGAGACGGCCTTCGCGGCCAAGGGCGAGATCCAGGGCCGCCTGCCCTGGCTCATCCAGGAGAGCTACGGCCGCCTGGTGGAGGCGTTCAACGCCAAGGACAAGACCCGGATCCTGACCGAGTCGGACCTGCTGGCGGGGCTGGTGACCGACTACTGCAACCCGCTGGCCGTCACCGACAACGCTGATGGGCAGAAGACCGAGATGCACGGCCTGTTCGTGCGTTTTTCGGCCAAGCTGCCCGAGGCGATGCAGCGTCGCCTGAAGCTGGGTCCGGAGGCCGCCCGCTTCCTCGACGCGCCCGACGCCCACGTGGCCGCGATCCTGCGCGCCAGCTACGTGTGGGCGGACAATGTGCTGTATGCCGAGTCGCTGGCCAGGCTCGGACAGAGTGGTTACGGCGACAGCTACTTCCAGGCCCTGGAGCTGCGGGCCGGCCCGATCCTGAGGGACCGCCTGTCCCACGCCGCCACCGAAACGGGCAGCTACTGGTACACGGCCTGGACCAGCGCCGGCCGACCCGAGTTGAAGTAGACTCGGCGGCCAGGTGCACGACCGTCGCGCGGAGGACGTCGCGCTCATCGAGCGCTGCCTCCGCAAGGACCAGAGCGCGTGGGAGGGGATCGTCGCGCGCTACAAGCGCAAGGTGTTCCACATCGCCTACAAGTTCACGGGCAAACACGACGAAGCCGAGGATCTGTCCCAGGAGATCTTCCTGAAGCTGTTCCGCAGCCTCGACAAGTTCAACCGGGACGCCGACTTCTCAACCTGGCTCAGCTCCGTGGCACGCAACTACTGCATCGACCACTACAGGGCCAGCAAGCGCGAGAAGCAGGTGGTGGTGGAGGATCTGGTGGCCATGGATCTGGCGCCGGCGGCATCGGGCAACCCGCATCGCGCCCTCGAGGATCGGGACCGGCGCAGCTTCCTGCGCCGCGGCCTGGAGCTCCTGCCCGAGAAGCTGCGCGAGGCCGTGATCCTGCGCGACCTGCAAGGGCTCAGCTACCAGGAGATGGCCGACCGGCTCGGTCTCCCGGAGGGTACCGTGAAGAGCCGGATCAACCGCGGACGCGAGGAGCTGGCGCGGCTCCTGCTCCGGGCTCAGCAACCCCGCCGGGCGCGCCCGCGCCCTGGGGCGATCGCCAAGAGGTGACGAAGGTGCAGCTCTCCGTGGAAGACAGGGAAAACGTCCGGATCGTCCGGGTCCAGGAGGCGAAGCTCACCTACCCGGTGTTGTCAGCCTTCTTCGCCGAGGTGCGCCAGATCGTCGAGGGCGGAGGCGAGCGTCTGGTGATCGACCTCGAGAGCGTCAGCTACATCGACAGCGCCTCCATCGGCTGCCTGATGGACATTCACCGCCTGGTGCAGGAACGCGATGGGGCGCTGCGGCTCTCATCGCTGCAACCACGGGTCGAGACCATGATCTCCATGACCGGCGTCCACAAAATCATCGGCGTACACAAGGACGCGGACGCCGCTTGCAGGGCCTTCGGGAAGGGGAAGGGCGGTGCGTAGGCTACGGCTGTCGACGGGCCGGGAGCTCGAGATCGACTTCGACCTCCTGGCGATCCTGGAGGCGCTATATCACGAGGTCACGCTGCGCCATCGGCTGCAGGTGTCCTTCGAGGACATGATGCAAGAGATCCAGGGCCTGGTAGAGCAGATGGGCGAGGAGGAGCGCAAGCGTTACCTGGTGGAGAGCCTGTTCCTCAACTCCGTGACCTACGAGAACGAGATGCTGGACGCCTACATGCGCAAGTTGACCTCGCCGCGCAAAAAAGGCAAGGGCGGCGCGGCGGGCCGGCCTCAATGAAAGGTCGCGTGTCGTCGTGGATTTTGGCCGCCCTGCTGGCGACCCCGGCCCTCGCGGCGCCCAAGCTGGTCCTCGACCCCGAGTCCTGGGACTTCGGCCGCACGCTGAGCAGCCGCCTGCTCGAGAAACAGTTCACCCTGAAGAACGTCGGCGACGCCGACCTCGTCATCGACAAGATCACGACTACTTGCGGCTGCGCCGCGGCGCTCCTGGAGGACAAGACCATCAAGCCTGGGAAAAGCGCGGTGCTCAAGGTGACCTTCGAGACCCGCGGCTTCGTGGGCCGGGTGGAGCGCAAGGTGCTGCTGCGTACGAACGACCGGGAGCGTGATCCTCTGGAGATCAAGCTGCAAGCCACGGTCGTGACCCAGTAACGCCCCGGAAGTTTCGGGCCGGGGGCGGCGCGCCTAAGGCGTCTCGGGGGTGAGCTTCAGCGGGCCCGGCGCCCGCGGCACCTCGAGCACCGGCGCCTGCGGATGCGGCACCAGGGCCCAGGCGTCCTGGGTCTGCATCAGCTTCTGGACCAGCGTCGCGTGCAGCGCGTGACCCGCCTTGTTGGCCTCCAAGTGGCCGACGATCGGGTAACCCAAAAGGGACAGGTCGCCGATCGCGTCGAGGATCTTGTGGCGCACGAACTCGTCCTCGAAGCGCAGCTTGTTGTTGAGCACGCCCGTTTCGCCGATCACGATGGCGTTTTCGAGGCTGCCGCCCAGGGCCAGGCCGCTGCGGCGGAGCGTCTCCACCTCGCGCAGGAAACCGAAGGTCCGCGCCGGGGCGATCTCGCTGGCGAAGGTCTCGGGGCCGATCCGGAAGCTGGCGTGTTGGTGGCGCAGCAGCGGATGATCAAAGCCGATCGTGTAGGTGACCCTGAAGTGGTCCGAGGGCAGCAGCCGCGCCCACTTGACGCCGCGCACGACCTCGACCGGGCGCAGGATCTTCAGGTACTCGCGCGCCTGTCGCTGGGGCCTGGTACCCGCCTCGTGGATCAGGATCACGAATGGCGCCGCGCTGCCGTCGAGGGCCGGGACCTCCGGGCCGTCCAGTTCGACCAGGCAATCGTCCACGCCGAGGGCGAACAGGGCCGAGAGCAGGTGCTCGACGGTTTCGATCGATGCGCCGTCGTTGCCGAGTGTCGTGGCATGGTCCAGCCGGTGCAATTCCGACGGCAGCGCGGGAATCTCGGCGCCACGATCGCTGCGCCGGAAACGGATTCCAGACCCGGCAGGCGCCGGACGTAATTCGAGCCGCGCCGGCTTGCCAGAGTGCAGACCGATGCCCGTGCAGCCGACGGCGTTTCTCAGGGTGCGACGGTAGGCCATGTTGGAGAATCTGATGCAGGCCGGTGCAAGTTCGGGGCCAAGAGCGTAAGGCTGTATCTAATTGATTTCCATAGAACTACAGGTCCTGATTTCGGGAGTTTTGGCTCGGCAGCCACACGTCACATTCACACATCGTGGCTCCAGAGCCACAAGCCTAGAAGCCGACGCTGCCCGCCGCCTGGCCGCGCCAGGCACCCGAGTCCAGGATGGCCCGCGCCTCGTCCAGGGCATGACGGATCTCCTCGTCGGTGGTGTAGAAGTGGGGAGAGATCCGGATCCCAGCGCCCGGTCGATGGTCCACCAGCACCTCCCGGCGGAGCAACTCCCGGGTGACCGCCTCGCCGTGTGGCAGCTCCAGGATCGCGAAGCCGCCGCGCTCTTCCGCGCGAGCCGGCACGCGTGGCGCGAAGCCGCGCTCCTGCGCCAACTCCAGGAGCAGGGCAACCTGGCGCTTTGACTTGGCGCGGATCGCCGGAACGCCAATCGACGCCACGATCTCGGCGCCCGCCGCGGCGGCGTAGAGGGCCGGCACGGCCGGAGTGCCGTGGAGGAAGCGGGCCGCATCCCCGGCATAGGCATGCTCCTCCTCGAAGGCGAAAGGGCGGGCGTGGGCCGCCCAGCCCGTCAAGCGGGGCTCCAGGCCCTCGCGCAGCCGAGGTGCCACGTAGAGATACCCCGCGCCGGGCCCGCCACACAGCCACTTCACCGAGCCCCCGACGGCAAAGTCGACCCCCCAGGCCGTCACGTCCACCGGCACGTTTCCCGCCGATTGGTACAGGTCGGCCACCACGAGCGCCCCGACGGCATGCGCTCGCCGGGTGATGGCCGCCAGGTCCTGGACGAAGCCGCTCTTGAAGATCACGTGGGAGATCGGCACCAGCAGCGTCTCCTCGTCGATCGCCTCGAGCAGGCGCTCCAGCGGTACCGTGATGCCGTCGTCGCTCTTGACGACCTGCAGGCGGGCGCCGAGGGCCCGGTGCGCTTGATACACGTACATCACGGAGGGGAAGTTCAGCTCGTCGTAGACGATCTTGTTCCGGCGACGAGACAGGTCGAAGCAGGACAACACCAAGGCCTGGGCCAGCGAGACGTTGGGATGCATCGCCACCGAGCCGGGCGCGGCGCCGATGATGCGCGCGATCCGGTCCCCGGCCTCGAGGGGCAGCCGCCACCAGCCCTCGGCCCAGGCCCGGACTCCGCGCCTCGACCAGACGTCGGCGTAGTCCTGCACCCGCGCGGCGGCGGCTCGGGGCATCGCGCCCAGGGAATGGCTGACGAGATAACAGCTGTCCTGAAGGATCGGGAACTGGTCGCGCCAGCACAGCAGCGGGTCGCTCACGCCGTCGACGCCTTGAGGGCCTCGCGCAAGAAGCGCCCGGTGTGGCTGTTGCGCGCGCGGGCGACCGTTTCGGGGGTTCCCGCCGCCACCACGCGACCGCCGGCGTTGCCCGCCTCCGGGCCGAGGTCGATCACCCAGTCGGCGGACTTGATGACGTCCAGGTGATGCTCGATCACGATCACGCTGTTGCCCGCGTCCACCAGCCGCGACAGCACTTTCAAGAGCTTGCCGACGTCGTCGAAATGCAACCCGGTGGTGGGTTCGTCGAGGATGAACAGGGTCCGGCCGGTGTCGCGGCGCGCGAGCTCCCGGGCCAGCTTCACGCGCTGGGCCTCTCCGCCGGAGAGGGTGGAGGCCGCCTGACCCAGGCGCAGGTAACCCAGGCCGACGTCGTTGAGGGTGCCAAACAGCCGCTGCAAGCGCGGGTGGGCGCGTAACAGGCCCAAGGCCTCCTCGACCGCCATCTCGAGGATGTCGGCGACCGAGCGGCCGTGATACAGGATCTCGAGGGTGTCCCGGTTGTAGCGGCGTCCCAGGCACAGGTCGCAGGTGACGTAGACGTCGGGCAGGAAGTGCATGGCCACGCGCTTGACGCCGTCGCCTTGGCAAGCCTCGCAGCGACCGCCACGCACGTTGAAGGAGAAACGGCCCGGCTTGTAGCCGCGCGCACGGGCCTCGGGCACCAGGCTCATCATCTCGCGAATCAGGGCGAAGGCCCCGGTGTAGGTGGCGGGGTTGCTGCGCGGGGTGCGGCCGATCGGGCTCTGATCGATGGCGATCACCTTGTCGATGGCGTCGGCGCCCAGGATCTCGCGGTGCCGGCCGGCCGCCGGCGCGGAGCCTTGAAGGCGCCGGGCCAGGGCGCGGTGCAGGGTCTCCATCACCAAGGTGGACTTGCCCGCTCCCGAGACACCGGTCACGGCCGTCAAGACGCCCAGCGGGAAGGCGACCTCCAGGTCGCGCAGGTTGTTCTCCTTCGCACCCACCACGGTCAGCGTGCCCCGGGCCTCGCGCCTGACCCGCGGCACGCCCACCTGAAGCTCACGGCGCAGGTAACGCCCGGTCAAGCTGCCGTTCAGGCTCTCGGGCGGACCCTGGTACATGAGCCGGCCGCCGGCGCGGCCGGCGCCCTCGCCGAGGTCGAGCACCCAATCGGCGGCCCGGATCGTGTCGGCGTCGTGCTCCACCACCACCACGGTGTTGCCTCGGTCGCGGATCTCGAACAACGTGTCGAGAAGCCTCCGGTGGTCCCGCGGGTGCAGTCCCACCGAGGGCTCGTCGAGCACGTACAGGATGCCCTGCATGCGGGCACCGATCTGGGTCGCCAGGCGCACGCGGTGGGCCTCGCCCGTCGACAGCGTCGTGGTGGTGCGGTCCAGGCCCAGATACCCGAGGCCCACCGCCTCCAGGAACTGGAGCCGGGAGTCGATCTCGCGCAGGAGGCGCACAGCCACCTCCTGGTCGCGCGGCGCGAACTCGAGGCCCCCCAAGGCCCCCCGCAGCTCCGAAACCGACAGCCGGACCAGCTCGGCGATCGAACGTCCGGCGACCTCGACCGCGCGGCTCTCCGCACGCAGCCGGCTACCCGCGCACTCTGGACAACGCTCCACGGAGAGATACGCCTTCAGGTCCTCGAAGGACTCGCCCTCCCGCAGCGGCCCGGCCTCCGGAGCGTCGGTTGCCATCCGGACCAGCGCTCGCACCCGCCGGCGGATGTGCTCGAGCACGCCGGGGAACCGCGAATCGCCGTCGAGGATGGCCCGCCGCGCCCGACGCGGCAGCTCGGCGAAGGGGGTGTCGAGGGAAAGCTGGTGCCGCCGCGCCACCTCGTGGAGCGCCTCGCGCACGAACCGCGGGCTCACGCGTTGCCACGGCAGGATCGCGCCGGCGGCGAGGGCGCGGGTTTCGTCGGGGATCACCTTGGCGGGATCCACTTCCCAGCGCACACCGAGTCCATCACATGCGGGACAGGCGCCGAGCGGGCTGTTGAAGGAAAAGGCTCGCGGCGTCAGCTCCGGCAGCGACACGTCGCAGTTCGCGCAGGCGAAACGTCGGCTCAGCAGGCGTTCCTCCCCGCCTTCGAAGGAGACCAGCACGGCGTCGTCGGCCAGGCCGAAGCTCTTCTCGAGGGCCTGGAGCAAGCGGGGGCGCGACTCGGGTTTCAGGATCAACCGGTCGAGGAGAACGTCCACCCGGTGGTTGCGACGCGGATCCAGGACCACGCCCGAGTCGAGCCGTGCGGCACGGCCGTCGATCCGCGCGCGCAGCAGCCCCTGCTTCTTGAGTTCAGCGAGCTCGCGCTTGAAGCCGCCCTTGCGGCCGCGCACCACCGGCGCCAATACGGCCAGGGGCGCACCGGCCCGGGTGCGCAGCAGCAGGTCGGCGATCTGCTCGGCGCTCCTGGCTTCGATCCTCTCGGCACAACGCGGGCAGTGGGGCTCACCCAGGGCGGCGTACATCACCCGCAGGTGGTCGTAGATCTCGGTCACCGTGCCCACGGTCGAGCGCGGGTGGCCGGCCGCAGTGCGCTGCTCGATGGCGATGGCGGGCTGCAGGCCCAGGATCTCTTCCACGTCTGGCTTCGCCATCTGGTCGAGGAACTGGCGGGCGTAGGCGGAGAGGCTCTCGACGTAGCGCCGCTGCCCCTCGGCGTAGAGCGTGTCGAAGGCCAGGCTCGACTTGCCCGAACCCGAGGGGCCGGTGATGACCACCAGACGGTTGCGCGGGATCTCGCAGTCGAGACCCTGGAGGTTGTTCACGCGGGCGCCACGGATGTGGATGCCGTCACCAGGGATCGTCAATGGGCCTCCGCCCAAAAGGGCATTCTACCAAGCCCCGCGTGGTCTGTGGTACGCTGCCAGACTTCGGCTCTAGGCCGACCCGGGTGCCGGAGGGCGGGGCCCGACCCCACACTGAGGAGACGAGCGAACCCCATGACAAAAAAGGGTAGCGGGAGCGACCGCCGCTCCGACAAGGCGTTGGAGCTCTTCGAAAAGGGCATGAAGGCGTTGGGCAAGAAGGATTTCGAACGGGCCCGCGAGGCCTTCCTCGGCCTGGTCGACGAACATGCAGCGGAGCGCGACGTGGCCGAGCGGGCCCGGGCCTACCTGCGGGTGTGCGAGCGGGCCCTCGACAAGAGACCTGCCTACAAGCCGAAAGGGTTCGACGAGCTGTTGAACTACGGGGTGTTCCTCCACAACAAGGGCGAGTACGACGACGCGCTGCGTTGCCTCCGTGAGGCCGCCGAGATCCACCCCAAGAACGAGCACGCGCAGTACTGTGTCGCCGCGGCAGCAGCCCGGGCCGGTGAGACCGACACGGCTCTCAAGGCGCTGCGCTCGGCGATCGGCCAAAACACCCAGAACCGGGCCCAGGCCCGGGTCGATTCGGATTTCGATCCCATCCGCGAAGACGAGGAATTCCAAACGCTCGTGTATACCCCGCTCTCGTGAGCGCCACGACGCCCCAGGTCCAGGCCGTGCTGCTGGCCGCGGGAAAAGGAACGCGTTTCAAGAGCGCCCGCCCCAAGGTGCTCCACGAGGCCGGAGGCGCGCCGATCCTCGAGGGTCCGTTGCGCGCCCTGGAGGCGCTCGGCGTTGCGCCGATCACGCTGGTCGTGGGCATGGGAGCCGACGCCGTCGAGGCCGCCTACCGGGGCCGTGGGCGGTTCGTGCGCCAGGAGCCGCAACTCGGCACCGGCCACGCCGTGCTCGTGGCCCGCGAGGTGCTGCAAGAACATCCGGGGCATCGCGTGCTGGTCGTGAACGGCGACCTGCCGTTGCTGCGCCCCCAGACCGTGCAGGGCCTGATCGAGGTCCACCAGGAGCAACGGGCCGCGGCGACGCTTTTGACCGCGGTCCTCGACGACCCGGCAGCCTATGGGCGCGTGCTGCGCGACGCGGCACGCCGGGTGCGGGGCATCGTGGAGGCCAAGGATGCCAGCCCCGAAGAGCGCCGGGGGCGGGAGATCAACGCCGGTCTCTACCTCTTCGAACCGGGGCCGCTGTTCGCCGCCCTGGACCGCTTGACGTCCGGGAACGCACAGGGTGAGTACTACCTGACCGGCGTGGTCGCGGATCTGGTGGCCGCCGGTCTCCCCGTTGCCGCCGCCACCACCGAGGATGCGGACGAGGCCCTGGGCGTCAACACCTTCGTTGAGCTGGCGGCGGCGCACCGTGCCCTGGTGGAGCGCCGGCTGCGCGAGTTGATGTTGTCCGGCGTCGCCGTCGAGGATCCGGCCTCCACGATGGTCGGCCGGGACGTGGTGGTCGAGCCCGGCGCGCGCCTGCGTGCCTTCACCTTCCTGGAGGGCCACACCCGCGTGGCCGCAGGTGCGGTGGTGGGGCCTTGCGTGCGCCTGGAGAACGTCGCGGTGGGCCCCGAGGCCTTGATCCAGGATCATTGTCTGCTCCGCGACTGCGTGGTCGAGGAAGGGGCGCAGGTGGGCCCCTTCGCCCATGTGCGGCCCGAGTCGCGGATCGGCGCCCGCGCCAGGGTCGGAAACTTCGTGGAGTTGAAGAAGACGGCGCTGGGCCCGGGCGCCAAGGCGCCGCACCTCAGCTACTTGGGGGATGCCAGCGTGGGCGAGATGGCCAACATCGGCGCCGGCACCATCACCTGCAACTACGACGGCAACACGAAACACCCGACTCGGATCGGAGCGGGTGTTTTCGTGGGCAGCAACAGCACCCTGGTGGCTCCCATCGAGCTCGGAGACGGCGCTTACGTCGGCGCGGGCAGCACCATCACCGAAGACGTCCCGCAGGACGCGCTGGCGCTGGGCCGGGCGCGCCAGGTGGTCAAACCCGGCTGGGCGCGCGCACGCCGCGAGCGGTTGTCAAGCATGAAGGGCCATGGGTAGGGTGCAGGCACGCATGTTGCTGACGGAACGGCCCTAGGATCATGTGCGGCATCGTCGGCTACGTCGGCACCCGCGATGCGGTGCCCGTGATCCTCGAGGGTCTACGGCGCCTCGAGTACCGCGGCTACGACTCCGCGGGGGTCGCGGTGGTCGAGAACGGGCGCCTGGAGCGGCGGCGCTCCGAGGGCAAGCTGCAAAACCTGGTGCGCGCCCTGGAAGCGAGCCCCGTTTCGGGGGCCTTCGGCCTCGGCCATACCCGCTGGGCCACCCACGGCCGGCCCAGCGAGGAGAACGCCCACCCACATCAGGATTGCCACGGGCATGTGGTCGTGGTGCACAACGGCATCATCGAGAACTACCTGGCCCTCAAGACCAAGCTCCAGGCCGAGGGACACAGGTTCGTGACCCAGACCGACACCGAAGTGGTGGCACACCTGGTGGAGTCGCTGTACCGCGGCTCGCTGGAGAACGCCATGCGCGAGGCCATGACGCGCCTCGAGGGGGTCTACGCCCTGGTGCTCCTGCACAAGGACGAGCCGCAGACGCTGGTGGCGGCGCGCCGGGGACCCCCGCTCGTGGTGGGCCTCGGCGGCGGTGAACGTTTCCTCGCCTCCGACGTGTCGGCCCTGCTCCCCTGGACCCGGGATTTCCTGTTCTTGGACGACGGCGAGGTCGTGACCGTGCGGCCAGGGGGCGAGGTGATCGTGGACGCCCTCGGCGTGCGGGTGGAGCGGGCGCCCCAGCGCATCACCTGGGACCCGGTCCAGGCCGAGAAGGGCGGGTTCCGTCACTTCATGCTGAAGGAGATCCACGAGCAGCCCCGAGCGGTCCGCGACACCCTGCTCGGACGCATGAGCCTCGACGAGGGCGACGTCCACCTCGAGGAGCTCGCGGCGGCGGAGCCGGCGCTGCGTCAGGCTCGGCGCGTGGTTCTGATCGCGTGCGGCACGAGCTGGCACGCGGCCCTGGTCGGCAAGTTCTTGATTGAGGAGCTGGCGGGGCTGCCCACCGAGGTGGACTACGGCAGCGAGTTCCGCTACCGGTCGCCCGTCGTGACGCCGGGCACGCTGGCGGTGGCCATCAGCCAGAGCGGCGAGACCGCCGACACTCTGGCCGCGTTCCGGGAGAGCAAGCGCCTGGGTGCCACGGGGATCGCGATCTGCAACGTGCAGGGCTCGATGCTGACGCGCGAAGCCCAGGGCACGATCCTGACCCACGCCGGGCCCGAGATCGGCGTCGCCTCCACCAAGGCCTTCACATCGCAGCTCGTGGCTCTCTTGCTCCTGGCGCTGAAGCTCGGGCGCCTCACGGGCCGCCTCGACGCCGCGGCATGCCGCGACAGGCTGTCGGGCCTGCTGCGGGTCCCGCACCTGATGGAGCAATACCTCCAGAGCCCGGGCCCCATCGAGGAGCTGGCCCGGACGGCTGTCCACCGCGCCAACTTCCTCTACCTCGGCCGTGGCATCCACTACCCGATTGCGCTCGAGGGCGCCCTCAAACTCAAGGAGATCTCCTACATCCACGCCGAAGGCTACCCCGCCGGCGAGATGAAACACGGGCCGATCGCCCTGATCGACGAGGCGATGGGAGTGGTGGCCCTGGCTCCGCCGGGGCGGGTGCACGAGAAGATGTTGTCCAACGTCCAGGAGGTGAAGGCTCGCGGGGGTCACGTGATCGCCGTGGCCGCGGCCGGCCATGCGGCCGATCTGGGCCGGATCCTCGAGACCAGCGACGCCGTGGTCGAGGTCCCCGACGCCGAGGAGATGCTCTCGCCATTCCTGTTCGTGCTGCCGCTGCAGCTCCTCGCCTACCACGTGGCGGTGCGGGCGGGGCGCGACGTGGACCAGCCCCGAAACCTGGCCAAGTCCGTCACGGTCGAGTGACCGCGCTGCTCCAGGGCCTGAACCCCGCGCAGCGCGCGGCGGTTCTGGCCAGCCAGGGGCCGGTGCTGATCCTGGCCGGGGCGGGCAGCGGCAAGACCCGCGTGATCGTCCACCGCATCGCCCACCTGATCCAGGACCAGGGTGTGCCCGGTGAGCAGATCCTGGCTGTCACCTTCACCAACAAGGCCGCCGACGAGATGCGGGAGCGGGTGGCGGCGCTCCTGGGCGCGCCACCTCGAAGCTGGCTCATGACCTTCCACGCCTTCTGCGTGCGCCTGCTGCGCCGCGAGGCGGCGGCGGCGGAGCTGCCGCCGGGTTTCGTGATCTGGGACGAGGACGACCAGCTGGCCGCGGTGAAGGCCGCGCTGCGGGACCTCGACCTGTCGGAGAAGCTTCACCCGCCGCGGCGCGTTCTGTCGAGGATCTCGGCGCGCAAGAACGCGGGCCACGGTGGCACCGAGGCCGCGGACTCCTTCGGCGAGTCCCAGATCGCCCGCATCGGCCAGCGCTACGCGGAGAGCCTGGCGCGAGCCGGGGCCCTCGACTTCGACGACCTGCTGCTGCGGAGCGTCGCGCTGCTGGAGCGCAACCTGGAGGTCCGCGAGCGCTGGCAGCGGCGTTTTCTCCACCTGCTGGTGGACGAGTACCAGGACACAAATCGTGTGCAGTACTCCCTGGTCTTCCAGCTGGCGGGGCACCACCACAACCTGACCGTGGTCGGGGACGAGGACCAGTCGATCTATTCCTGGCGCGGCGCCGACATCTCCAACATCCTGGACTTCGAGCGCGACTTCCCCGGGGCCCGCGTCCTGCGCCTGGAGGACAACTACCGCTCGAGCCAGCGCATCCTCGACGCGGCGGCAGCCCTGGTGAGCCGCAACGCGCGGCGCAAGGGCAAGGTCCTGCGCGCCACCCGGCCGGGAGGGGAGCCGGTGCGGCTGTACACCGCCAGCGACGAGTTCGACGAGGCCGCCTACGTCGTGGGGCGGATCCTCGAGAGGCGAGAGCAACGCAGCGCGATCCTGTTCCGCATGAACGCCCAGAGCCGGTTGTTCGAGGAGGCGCTGCTGCGGGAGCGCGTCCCCTATCTGGTGATCGGCGGCGTCTCCTTCTACGAGCGGCGCGAGGTCAAGGACCTGCTGGCCTACCTGCGCCTCGTCCTGAACACCGGAGACGACGCGGCCTTCCGGCGCGTGGTCAACGTCCCGCCGCGCGGCCTGGGCGACAAGACCGTGGCCGAACTCGGGCGGCTAGCGTCGGCGCGGGGGCTCACGCTTTGGAACGCGCTGCTCGAGGCCCTGGATGAAACGCACTTCTCGCCACGCCTTGCCCTGGCGCTGCGACGTTTCCAACAGATCGTGGAGCAACTCCGCCAGGACGCCGCCCGGTTGACCCTGAAGGGTCTGATGGAGCGCGCGCTTGCCCTCAGCGGCTACTCGGCCGCTCTGGCCGAACAGGACACCCAGGAGTCCGAGAGCCGCCTCCAGAACCTGGCGGAACTGCTCCAGGCCGCCGCCGATTTCGAGGCACGGGACGACGAGGCGGACGCGGACGACACGCTGCGCACCCTGGGGACGGGGCGGCTGGCGGCCTTCCTCGACCGCATGGCGTTGCTCTCCGACGTCGACAAGAGCCGCGGCGACGCGCCGGTCCTGCTCCTCACCCTGCACTCGGCAAAGGGCCTCGAGTTCGACGCCGTGTTCCTGGTCGGGATGGAGGAGGGCCTCCTGCCGCACAGCCGCAGCCTCTTGGATGCGGACGGCGTCGAGGAGGAACGGCGGCTCGGTTATGTGGGGATGACGCGAGCGCGGGAACGCCTGTTCCTGACCTGCGCGAGGAGCCGCGGGATCTTCGGCGAGCGCCGGCTCCAGGAACGCAGCCGCTTCCTGGACGAGATCCCGGGGGAGCTCCTGGATCTGGTCGGGGCGCCGGAGCCCTTCGGCGGCGCGGGCTTCGACGACGTGCCCGTGTTCCGCCGGCGGCCACCGCGCCCCGAGCGCCGCGAGGTCTCCTCCCGCGCAGCCGGCGGGTCGCCCGAAGCCCAGTTGGCCGGTTTCCGGCCCGGGGCGCGGGTGCGCCATCCGCTGTTCGGCGTCGGCACCGTTCTGCGCAGCGAGGGCTCCGGGGACGACCTCAAGCTCACGGTGTCGTTTCCGGCGGTCGGCGCCAAGCGCCTGGTGGCCCGCTTCGCGGGCCTGGAGCCCGCCTAGAAGGGCTCCGCCGCCTGCCGGACCGGCAAGTGTCGAGCCACGGCGAGTTGCGCCTGTCCCTCCCGGTCGTCAGGGAGAGGCGAGATGGCGGTTTGCCTATCCCTTCGGCTGCAGGTCGAAGACGATCCAGCGCGACATTGGCTTGACGCCCTGGCCATCCTGCAAGTCGTACTTGCGCAGGACCATCTCGTAGCGCTGGGGCTCGCCAGCGCTGGTCACATCCACCAGCACCCTCTTCACGAGCAAATCCCCGCTGAAGGCCTCGATGTCGTCGACTTGACCCACGGAGAGCTGCACCAGCCGTTTCTCCCTGTCGAGGGCGTCCTTGGTGTCGGCGACGCCCTTCTTGAGTTCCTTCTCCTTGTCGAGGAACTCCCGCCACTTGTCGCCGTGGGTCTTGAGGCTGGAGGGGATCGCCGCGCCCTTTTTCATCGCCTCCTGCACCTTGTCGATCTCGATCGGATACTGGAGGAAGTAGGCGCGATAGGCCTTCCTGTTCTCGTCGAAGGCCTGCTCGGCCTCCTTGGCGTTTTTCACCAGGTCCACGAGGGGCGCGGGGGTACGTTCATCCGGAGCGGACTCGGCCACCGACCACTTCTCGACCTTCTTCTCGAACTTGACCGCGGCGAAGCTGCCCAGGGTCTGGTCGTCCCCCTGGCGCACGGCGCTGAAGTACTGGTCCACCACCCGGGTCTCCGGACCGCCGCAGGCCAGGCTGGTTGCCACCGCCAAGGCGACCGACAGGGCCTTCATCCTCTGCCTCATGCCTCCTCCTTCCCGTTCCCCTCGGGGCCGTTGGCCCCGTCCTCGCCCTCCTCCCGCTCGGCGAGGCGCGCGACCGACATCAGCTGATCCCCCTCCTCGAGCTGGATCAAGCGGACGCCCTGCGTGTTGCGACCGATGGTGGAGATGTCGGCGGTGTTGAGCCGGATGATCATACCGCGTCCGGTGATCAGCATCACGCCCTCGTCGCCGCGCAGGAACTTGACTCCAACCACCAGGCCGTTGCGGCCGCTGGTCTTGATGTTGATGAGGCCCTTGCCTCCACGGCTCTGCAGCCGGTACTCGCCGATCTCGGTGCGTTTGCCGTAGCCGTTCTCGGTCACGGTGAGGACGGTGCCGCCCTCGACCACCCGCTCCAGGGACACGACCTGGTCGGCTGGCTCCAGCTCGATGCCCTTGACGCCGTAGGCTTGACGGCCCATGGGCCGCACGTCCTGCTCGTGGAAGTGGATCGCCATGCCCTGCTTCGTGCCGAGCAGCATCTCGTCGGCGCCCGAGGTGAGCACCGCGCCGATGAGCGCGTCGTCGTCCTCGACCGAGAGCGCGATGATCCCTGAGGGACGCGGGTTCGAGAAGGCCTGGAGTTCGGTCTTCTTCACGATGCCCTTGCGGGTGGCGAGCAGCACGTAACCCTGAGCCTCGAAGGACCGCACCGCCGCGAAGGCTGCGATCTTCTCGCCCTGCTGGAGCCGCACCAGGTTCACCACCGCCTTGCCCTTGCCCTGTGGCCCCACTTCTGGGATCTCGTGGACCTTGAGCCAGTACACGCGGCCCCGGTCCGTGAAGATCAGGATGTAGGAGTGGGTCGAGGCGATGAACAGGTTCTGGACGAAATCCTCGTCCTTGGTGCGCATGCCCACCCGGCCGCGGCCCCCGCGGCGCTGGGAGCGGTAGACGTTGATCGCCGTGCGTTTGATGTAGCCGCCATGGGTGATCGAGATGGCCACGTCCTCGTCGACGATCAGGTCCTCCACTTCGATCTCGTCCACGGCCTCCGTGATCTCGGTGCGTCGGGGGTCGCCGTGTTCCTCGCGCAGCGTCTGGAGCTCGTCCTTGACGATGGCGTCGATGCGCTGCGGCTTCGCCAAGATGTCCTTCAGGTCGGCGATCATGGCGTCGGTCTGCTGAAGCTCGTCCACGATCTTCTGCCGCTCGAGTCCGGTCAGACGCTGAAGCTGCAGCTCCAGCACCGCCTTCGCCTGGATCTCGCTCATGCCGAAGCGGCTGATCAAGCCGGCCTGGGCCTCTTCGCGGGCCTTTGCGGCCCGGATCAGGGCGATCACCGCGTCCAGATGATCGAGCGCGATCGCGTAGCCGCGCAGGATGTGGGCGCGCTCCTCGGCCTTGCGCAGGTCGAAGCGGGCGCGCCGGCGCACCACCTCGCGCCGGAACTCGAGGAAGTGCTCGCAAGCCTCGAGCAGATTCAGAACCTTGGGCCGCTGGTCCACGATCGCCAGCAGGATCACGCCGAAGGTGTCCTGGAGTTGGGTGTGCTTGTACAGGTTGTTGAGCAGTACCTGGGCGGGCTCCCCTTTCTTCACGTCGATGACGATGCGCAGGCCCTGGCGGTCCGACTCGTCGCGCGGCTCTCCCTGGATGCCCTCGATACGCTTGTCCCGGATCAGCTCGGCGATCCGCTCGATCAGCCGCGCCTTGTTGACCTGATACGGGATCTCGCTGATCACGATCTGCTCGCGGTCGCCCTTGCCGGTGGTGTCGATCGCGGCCCGGGCTCGCATCGTGATCTGGCCGCGGCCGGTGCGGTAGGCCTGGCGGACGCCCTCGCGGCCGCAGATGAAGCCCGCCGTGGGGAAGTCGGGTCCGGGGATGCGCTGCATCACGCCTTCGAGGCGTTCCTCCGGCAGCAGGTCTTCGTTGTCGAGCAGGAACTGCAAGGCCTCCACCACCTCGCCCAGGTTGTGGGGCGGGATGTTGGTGGCCATGCCCACGGCGATGCCGGCGGCGCCGTTCACCAGGAGGTTCGGGAACGCGGTGGGGAGCACGCTGGGCTCCACGGAGGAGTCGTCGTAGGTCGGCTGGAAGTCGACGGTCTCCCGCTCGATGTCGGCCATCATGGCGGCGCCAAGCCGGGTCAGGCGCGCCTCGGTATAACGCTGGGCCGCGGGTGAATCGCCGTCCACCGAGCCGAAGTTGCCTTGCCCGTCCACCAAACGCGCGCGCATGTTCCACGGCTGGGCCATGCGCACCAGGGTGTCGTAGATCGCCATGTCGCCGTGGGGGTGATAGTTGCCCATCACCTCGCCCACGATCTTGGCGCACTTGCGGTAGGGCCGGCCGGGCAACAGGCCCATCTGCTGCATGCCGTACAACACGCGCCGGTTGGCGGGCTTGAGCCCGTCCCGCACGTCGGGCAGGGCGCGCCCGATGATCACCGACATCGCGTAGTCCATGTAGGACTGGCGCATCTCGTCGGCGATGTTGGTCGGAATGCGGAAAGCGGCGAAGTCGGGTGGCTGCGGGTCGCTCATGCTAGATGTCGAGGTTCCTCACGTTCAGGGCGTTCTCCTCGATGAACTGGCGGCGCGGCTCCACCGCGTCGCCCATCAGGGTGGTGAAGATGTTCTCGGCCACCTCGTCGTCCTCGAGGCGCACCTGGAGCAGGGTCCGGGTCTCCGGGTTCATGGTGGTCTGCCACAACTCCTCGGCGTTCATCTCGCCCAGACCCTTGTACCGGGAGATCGCGAGGCCGCGCCGACCTGCAGAGAGAAAGTGTTCGAGCAGCGCCTCGCGGTCGGCGATGTTGGTCTCGCCGCCGTCCACCACCACCAGGGGCGCCGCGTCCAGCTCCCGGAACTCCTCGAATGCGGAATACAGCGCCTTGTACTCGGGGGAGCTGACGAAGCCGTCACCCAGCCGCACCTCGCGCGGGGCGCCGTTGTTGCCCCTGCCCAGCACGATCTCGAAAACGCCGTGCTCCTCGTCTGTCTCCAGCACCACGTCCTGACCGCTCTCGCGCAGAGGCCGGATCAGGTCGAGCAGGCGTTGTTTGTCGCTGAAGGCGGCTGCGTCCTTGACCCCGCCGCGCAGCAAGACCTCGAACAGCGCCCGCGGCGTGCCCTTGCGCTCCACGACCGCCACCAGCTTGCGGTAAGCGACCATGCGTTCCAGCAGGTGGATCAGACGTTTGCCCGAGATCTCCGGGCCGCTGGCGCTGCGAACCCGGCGGTCCTCCACGGCGCGCTGCATCAGGAACGCGTCGAGGGCGGCCTCGTCCTTCAGGTAACGCTCCGACTTCCCGTGTTTGGCCTTGTACAGCGGGGGCTGGGCGATGAAGAGATGACCGCGCTCGATCAGCTCCTTCATCTGTCGGTAGAAGAAGGTCAGGAGCAGGGTGCGGATGTGGCTGCCGTCGACGTCGGCGTCGCACATGACGATGATGCGGTGGTAACGCAGCCTGGCGATGTCGAAGTCGTCGGCGCCGACGCCCGTGCCCAGCGCCGTGATGATGTTTCGGATCTCTTCCGAGGCCAGGGTCTTGTCGAGGCGCGCCTTCTCGACGTTCAGGATCTTGCCCCGCAGCGGCAGGATGGCCTGGAAGCGACGCTCGCGGCCTTGCTTGGCGGAGCCGCCGGCCGAGTCGCCCTCCACCAGGAAAAGCTCGCAGCGTTCCGGGTTGCGCTCCTGGCACTCGGCCAGCTTGCCGGGCAGGCCGGCGCCATCCAGGGCGCCCTTGCGCCGGGTGAGGTCTCGTGCCTTGCGGGCCGCTTCGCGAGCGCGCACCGCCTCGATCACCTTCAGCGTGAGCCGCCGGGCCGCCTGGGGGTTCTCCTCGAGGTAGGCCGCGAGCCGCTCGTTCACCAGGCTCTCGACCAGGCCCTTGACCTCGGTGTTGCCCAGCTTGCCTTTGGTCTGGCCCTCGAACTGCGGGTTCGGCACCTTGACCGAGATCACGGCCGTGAGCCCTTCGCGGGTGTCCTCGCCCTGGATCGGGTCGGGCAGGTCCTTGGCGAGCCCCGCGCTCGTCGCGTAACTGTTGAGGCTGCGGGTCAACGCGCCCTTGAAGCCCGTGAGGTGGCTGCCGCCGTCGTGGGTGTTGATGTTGTTCGCGAAGGAATAGAGGTTTTCGGCGTAGCCGTCGTTCCACTGCAGTGCGATCTCGATCGCGACACCCTCGCGCGTGCCCTCGATCAGGATTGGCCTCTCGTGGAGCACCTGCTTGTTGCGGTTCAGGTGCTCGACGTAGCTGGCGATGCCGCCCTCGTATTGGAAGCGGTGCTTCTTGCCGTCGCGTTCGTCCTCCAGGGTGATCAGGACGCCTTTGTTGAGGAACGACAACTCGCGCAGGCGCTGGGACAACGTGTCGAAGCTGAGGCTCGTGGTCTCGAAGATCTGGAGATCCGGCTTGAAGGTGACCTTGGTGCCGCGGCGATCGGTGACACCGGTCTCGGCCAGGGGTGCCACGGGCTCGCCACGCCTGTACGACTGGCGGTAGACCTTGTGGTCGCGCCAGATCTCGACCTCCAGGTCCTCCGAGAGCGCGTTCACGACGGAGATGCCGACCCCGTGTAGACCCCCGGAGACCTTGTAGGCCTTCTTGTCGAACTTGCCGCCGGCGTGGAGCTTCGTCAGGACCACCTCCGCCGAGGATGGCCCTGAGGGATGCGGCTCGACGGGAATGCCGCGCCCGTTATCGACGACCGTGACCGAGTTGTCGATGTGGATGGTCACCGCGATCTCGCTGCAGTACCCGGCCAGGGCCTCGTCCACCGAGTTGTCCACGACCTCGTAGACCAGGTGGTGGAGGCCGGTCTCGCCGGTCGAGCCGATGTACATCGCAGGCCGGATCCGCACCGCCTCCAGCCCCTCGAGAATGCGGATCGCCTCGGCGCCGTACTCATCCACCGCCTGTGCCCCGATCGTCTTCGTGTCCTCTGCCATCTCTCTCCTTGGCCGTACCCGGTTTACGCCGGTCGGACCTCGCCCGCCGCCACCGCAAAGCGCCGGGCGAGGCCGTCGAGCCTGTCGGCCCAGCCCGGGTGGGCCGTCGTCACCAGGGCCTGCCCGCTCTGCGCCACACGCTCGCACAAGGCCAGCGTGCGGGTCAGATCCAGTTCCGAGTCCAGATCGTCGAGCAGCAACGTGGCGGGGTGGCCGCGCTCCTCCCGGCACAACTCGGCGGCGGCAAGGGTCAGGGCCAGAAGGGCGCTGCGGGCCTGGCCCGAGGAGCTACCCTGGCCGGCATCCTCACCGTCGATCGTGATCCTCACCTGGTCGCGGTGTGGGCCAGCCAGACTCACGCGGGCTCGGGTCTCGGCCCGCCGGCGGGCGGCCAGCTCGCGCGCCAGCGCCTCGCGCTCGGCCTCGGCGTTCACGGCCGTCCCCGGCTCCAGCACGATCCCATAACTCTCGCCACGGCTGCTGAAGCCCCGCTCGAGGCCGGCCCGCAGCCGCACCGCATACGCTCCCCTGCGTTGGCGCAGGGTGGCTCCGGTCTCGACCAGGCGTTCGTCCCAGACCTCCAGGCTCCGATCCCCTGCCTGCAGGGCGGCGTTACGCTGCCGCACCACGCGCTCATAGTCCCGCAACAGGCCGCGGTAGGTGGGCCACAGGGCCGCGGCGCCCCGATCCAGGAACTGCCGGCGTTCCTTCATCGGGCCCCGGATCACGCGCAGGCGGTCCGTGGCGTAGACCACGACGTCGAGGTGTCCACCGTAGCCGGCGGGTCCGACCTCGCGCCCGTCCACGGCCAGGCGCCGCCCGCTCTGACTCACCTCGACCTCGAGCCTCGTCCCGGCCTGGTCTGCGAGCACACCCCCGGCATGCAGGCGCTCGCGCCCGCGTCGAATCAGCTGACTCGTCTCTTCGGTCCGGAACGAGCGTCCACGCGCCACCAGCCCCGCCGCTTCGAGCAGGGTCGTCTTGCCCTGCGCGTTCTCCCCCACGAACACGTTGAGGCCGGGGCTGAGACATAACCGCGCGCTCTCGATCACGCGCAGGTCGGCGACCGCCATCTCGCTGAGAAGCAAACCCTTCGTCCTCGATCCTAGAGCCGCATCGGCATCACGACGTAGCGGTAGTCGACGCCATCCGCGGCCGCCGGCTTGAGCAGCCCCTGGCTTTCGGCGTCCTTCAGCTCCAGCTCCACCGACTCCCCGCCCACCGCCTGCAGGAATTCCAGCAGGTATTGAGCGTTGAAGCCGACCTCCATGCCCGTACCCTGATACTCCACCGCCAGCGCCTCCCTGGCTTCCCCGAGGTCTGGGGAGCTGGCCAGCAGCTCCAGCTTGCCACTGGACAGCAGCAGCCGGACGGCCCGGCTGCGTTCGGTGGACAGCAGGCTCACGCGCCGCAACGCGGTGCTGAAGGTCTCACGCTCCAGCCGCAGCGCCTTGTCCCCCTTGATCGCGATCACCTTCTCGAAGGCGGGGAAGTTTCCCTCGATGGTCTTGCTGGCCAAGATGCGGCCCCCCACGCTGAAGACGAGGTGACTCTCGACCTGCTGAAACGTCGCCGCGTCCTCGCCTTCGATGAGACGTAGCAACTCGCTGAGCGCCTTGCGTGGCACGAGCACTCGCTGGACGTCGGCGCCCTTCAGGGCCGCCTTACGGTGGGCGTAGGCCAGCCGGTGTCCGTCGGTCGCCACCATGCCCAGGGCGTCCTTCTCGAAGACCAGGAGCGCGCCGGCCAGGTAGTAACGCGCGTCCTCCGCGGTGATGGCGAAGGCCGTGCGACCGATCAGGTCGCGCAATACGTCGGCCGGGATCTCGATGCCCTTGCCCGGCTTACTCTCGGGCAGGGACGGAAAGTCCTCCCGAGGCAGGCCCGCCATCTTGAAGCTGCTGCGCTCGCACTCGATCGAGGCCCAGGCATCCGGAAGCTGCTTCAGGTGCACGTCGCTATCGGGCAGGGCACGCACGATCTCGTAGAGTTTCTTGGCCTGCAGCGTCAAGGCTCCCTTGAGCTTGACCTGCGCCGGACAGCCGCAGCGCAGGGAGACGTCGAGATCCGTCGCCGCGATCCGGATCTCGTTGGCCTGGGCTTCCACCAGGACGTTGGAGAGGATCGGGATGGAGTTCTTGCGCTCGACGATGCCCTGAACGAGCTGGAGTTCCTTCAAGAGTTCGTTCTGACGGACAACGATCTCCATTCAGTTCCTGCCTTTCAGATTCGGATGTTTGTCTTGTTGAACGAGAATGAAGGCTGTGGAATCGGCGGAAAGCCAGGCAAGGGCCCGGGCCAGCGGGATTTGGCCTGTGGAGCGAGCCGTGGATCCGCCGCGGAGTGGTGTGTGGATAGCCCCGGGGTTCGCGGCGTGCGCGGAGCGTCCGCCGCCGAGGTCCGGCACGGCTGTCGAAAAGGACCGCAAGCTCATCGAAAGGCTTGAACGAAGCTGTTGATGAGCCGGTCGAAATCCGGGTCCTTGCGACGCAGGCCATCGATCTTGCGCAGGGAATGGATCACGGTGGAGTGGTGTTTGCCGCCGAAGGCCTTGCCGATCTCGGGCAGCGAGGAATGGGTCAGGGCCTTGGTCAGATACATCGCGATCTGACGCGGGACCGCCACCGCCTTGGAGTTGTTCTTGGCGCGCAGGTCGGCGAGTTTGACGTTGTAGTGGTCGGCCACGAACTTCTGGATCATCTCAGTGGTGACCGGCTTCTCCTCGGTGCTGAGCAGGTCGCGCAGGACCTCGTGGGTCAACTGCAGGTCGATGTCGCGGCCAGTCAGGCTGGCGTAGGCGACCAGTCGGATCAGGCTGCCCTCCAGCTCGCGGATGTTGGTCTTGACCTTGCTCGCGATGAACAGGGCCACGTTCTCGGGGACCTCGACACGCTCGCTCTCGGCCTTGCGCTTGAGGATCGCGACCTTGGTCTCGATGTCGGGCGGCTGGATGTCGGCGATCAGGCCCCATTCGAAGCGGCTGTGGAGCCGCTCCTCCAGAGTGGGGATCTGGCGGGGCGGGCAATCACTCGAGATGACGATCTGACGCTGACCGTCGTGGAGGGCATTGAAGATGTGGAAAAACTCCTCCTGGGTGCGCTCCTTGCCCGCGATGAACTGGATGTCGTCGACGAGCAACACGTCAACGGTCCGGTATTTCTGCCGGAACGGGGTCAGGCGGTCGAAGCGGACGGCGCTGATCATCTCGTCCACGAAACGGTCCGTGGAGACGTAAAGCAGCCGCAGGTGGCGGTTGCGCGCCTGGACGTAGTGACCGATCGCGTGCATCAGGTGTGTCTTGCCGAGTCCCACCCCACCGTAGAGGAACAGCGGGTTGTAGGACTTGCTTGGGATCTCGGCGACCGCGCGGGCGGCCGCATGGGCGAATTGGTTCGAAGCGCCCACCACGAAGCTCTCGAAGGTGTACTTGGGATTGAGTGGAGAGGGCAGCAGCGGCTCGCGGGCCTCGCCCTCGCCCAAGGCCTCGGTCTCGAACACAACCGAAAGACCCGCGTGACCCAACTCGGAGAGCGCCTCCTTGACGTAGCCGGAGTAGTGCTTCTCCAGCCACTCCTTGAACTCTGGGCTGGGCACGCGGATGCGCAGCAGCCCTGAATCTTCGCGGAGTTGGCTGGTGGGGCGGAACCAGGTCGCGAAGCTGTGCCGGTTGAGTTTCCCCTCGACCTTCTCGAGCACGCTATCCCAGAGGTTCATGTTGTTGATTTTAAACAGTTTGTCCTCTGTTGACCCCACCGGGCGCGCCCCTAAGAGCCGGCCTCCGCTTTTTGCACAGAGATTTCAACAACTGTGGAAAAGCTGAACTGCAAGGCCGGTTGTCTCTCGGGGAAATGCCGACAAGAGACGTCATCGAAAGCTAGCATACGGGGCCCCTGCTGACAAGGCTAATGACCGCCGGCTCAGGGATGGCGGGTTGACTTCTCCGGGCCCGACCCCTACACTCGAAACTTTGTCCGAGGACTACGATGAAGCGGACGTACCAACCCAACAACCGCCGACGCAAGCGCACCCACGGCTTTCTGGTCCGGATGCGGACCCAGGGAGGTCGCTTGGTGCTTAAGCGGCGCCGGCAGAAGGGGCGCAAGCGGCTGGCGGTGTAGGCGCCTCGAGCTCGCGCTTGCGGCCCGGGAATCGCCTGCACGCGCCGCGGGACTTCCAGCGGCTGTTGCGCCACGGCCTCAGGCTCGAGGGGCGGCTGTTCCTGCTGCTGGCCCTCGAGAACGGGCGGCCCCGCGATCGCCTCGGGCTGGTCCTGCCCCGCACGCTGGGGGCGGCCGTTCAGCGCAATCGTCTGCGGCGGCTGGCGCGTGAGGCGTTCCGGACCTCGCGTCGCGCCACGGGAGTGGGGGTCGATCTGCTGCTGAAGCCTCGGCGCGAGATGCTGGTCTGCACGAGTGATGAGGTACGGGACGAACTCGAGGATCGGCTGCGGCGCCTCCGGTCGCGAGTCGACCGCCGCACGGGCCCTGTTGGTCGCACTTGAGGCCTACCGCATGACGCTGGCGCCGCTGCTGGGCGGGCACTGTCGCTTTGAGCCGAGCTGCAGTCGCTACGCGAGCGAAGCCATCACGCGCCACGGGGCACGGCGGGGCGCGGTACTGGCGTTGCGCCGGCTGTTGCGCTGCCAACCGTTCTCCACCCCCGGATACGACCCGGTGCCATGAAAAACAGCTCCGAGGAACGTCGGCTCCTGCTCGCCATCGCCCTGAGCCTGCTCGTGGTCACGGGTTACCAGCTGTTTTTCATGCCGCGGCCGCCGGCCCCGACCGCCAAGCCTGCGGTGGCGGGTTCGAGTCCAGCGCCCGCGCCGTCCGCCGCCGCGCCGGTGCCAGAGCTGGCGGCCCCGGCGCCGGCGCCTGCGCCGCGCGCCGAGGCCCTCGAGCGCCGGGTGGAGGCCGCCGGCAAGGACGTGGTGCTGGCGTTCTCGAACCGGGGCGCCCGACTCCTGTCGTGGCGCCTGCGTTCCTTCAACGACGAACGTGGCCGGCCCGAGGAGATGGTGCAAGCGGCCCCGGGCGGGCCGCGCCCGCTCGATATCGAGACCGGCGACGCGGCGCTCGACGCCCGGCTGCAGGCCGCGCTGTTCGTGGCGTCGTCGGCCAACCTGCAGGGCCCCGGGGAGCTGCGGTTCGAGTTCTCGGACGGAGAGCTGTCGGCCCACCGGAGTTACCGGCTGCCGGCCCAGGGTTTCGTGCTCGAGGTGGAGGCCGAGGTGCGGCGCGCCGGTCAGGCGCTGCCCCTGCGGATGCTCTGGGGGCCCGGCGTGACGAACCCCACCACCAGCGAGACCGAGGTGCAGGGGTACGTCGCGCCGCAGGCCGTGGCGCGCACCCCGGGCGGGGGGGTGGAGCGTTTCTCCGCAGAGGAGATCGAAGCCCCGCGCCACCTGCCGCAGGCGTTGTGGGCGGGCGTCGAGAGCCAGTACTTTGCCGCGGTGCTGGTGCCGCCGAGGCCCACTGCCGTGGAGCTGCGCAGCTCGGCCCTGGCTCAGGGCGAGGACGGCGCGGTCGCGCGGGGCGCGCTGGCCGCGGTGGCGGTGCCGGGGCAGGGCGCGCTCAAGGTGTATGTCGGCCCGAAGGACTGGGACACGCTGCACGCGCTGCGGCTGGGCCTCGAGGAGGTGGTACCGATCGGGGACTGGATCGGGCCGATCGTGGTGCCGCTCCTGCGGTTGCTGCGTTTCGTCCACGACCACGTCGGCAACTATGGCTGGTCGATCGTGGTGTTGACGGTCCTGATCAACCTGGTGATGGGGCCGCTGCGCCACATGTCGATCGCCAACGGCATGAAGATGGCCAAGTTGTCCCCCGAAATGCGCGTGATCCAGGAGCGTTACCGCAAGATCCCCGCCTTGGACCCGCGTCGCCAGGAGATGCAGAAGGAGATCGGCGAGTTGTACGCTCGGCACGGCATGAACATGGGCACCCAGATGCTCGTGGGATGCCTGCCGATGTTGCTCACCCTGCCGTTCCTGTTCGCCTTCTACCGGGTGCTGACGCTGGCCGTCGAGCTGCGCGGGGCCACCTTCCTGTGGATCCCCGACCTCAGCCACAAGGACCCGCTGTTCCTGACGCCGCTGCTGTTGGGCGTGTCGATGTTCGCGATGCAGAAGATGACGCCCAGCACCCTCGACCCGGCCCAACAGCGGATCATGATGATCATGCCCCTGATGCTGGTGGTGATGTTCTTCGCCGCCCCCGCGGGGCTGAACCTGTACTGGCTGGCCTCGAACCTGTGCTCGATCGTGCAACAGGGCGTGACCTTGCGCCTGCTGCGGACGGCAGAGGCGCGGCCCAGGAGCGAGAGGAGGCGCGCGTGAAGGACCCGGTTTTCGAGGGCCGGGACGTGGCCGAGGCGCTGGGTCTGGCTGAACGCGCGACCGGGCTGCCGGCTGCGCGGCTGCGCTACGTGGTGCTCGACGTCGGGACGCCGGTTGCGCCGGGCCAGCCCGGGCGCGCGGCCCGCATAGCGGTGCTGGGCGCCGACGCGGGGGCCGCGGCCCCCGAGGTGGCTGGCCCCGCGGCCGATCCCGTGGCTCAACTCGAGCAGTTGGTCCGGGCCTTGGGCGCGGCCGCCGGCTTGAGCCTCGAGGCGCGGCTCGAGGCCACCCCGTCCGCAACGGTGATCCAGCTGACGGGAGGCGACGAGTTCCTGCTCCAGGACGAAGCCGAGGCGCTGCGCGCGCTGGAGCACCTGCTCCAACGAGCCCTCGGCGATCGCTTCGAGAGCCGCATGGTGCTGAATGTGGCGGGGTACCGGGACGCCAGGGAAGCGCGACTGGAGAAGCAGGCGCGGGCCTGGGCCGAGGAGGTGCGCCAGACTGGCCGCCCCCGCGAGACGCCACCGATGAACGCCTACGACAGGCGGCTCGTGCATTTGGCGCTGGCGGGCGAGAGCGACCTGCGTACCTTCAGTGTCGGCGAGGGGTCGGCGCGTCGCGTCACGATCGCACCCGCCGCCGAGACCCCATAGGCACCCACGCACGCGCTCTGCTGGCCCTGGGTCTGGAGGCGGCCGCCCGGCGGCGGCTGGGGGCGTACCTGGACTTGCTCGCGGCCTGGAGCGGACGCGTCAACTTGACCGGCGCGCGCAGCGCCGAGGAGCGCGTGGCGCTTCTGGTCGCGCCGGTGCTGCCGATGGCGCCCCTGCTGAGCGGTCCGCACCTGGACGTCGGCGCGGGCAACGGCTCCCCCGGCTTGGTGCTGGCGCTGCTGCGGCCGGAACTCGAGGTGACGTTGCTCGAGCCGCGGCGCCGGCGTTGGGCCTTCCTACGCGAGGCGGCGCGGGCGGCGGGACGCCCCGACGTACGGGTGTTGGCGCAACGTCACGACGCCTGGGCGGGCCCTCCGAGCCCCAGCGTGAGCCTGCGGGCCTTGCGCCTGCCCTCCGAGGAACTCGTCGGCCTGGTGGCTCCGGGAGGGCGCCTGTGGGTGCTGGGCGAGCCTCCGGCCCCCCATCCCGAGTTGCGCCCGGAGCCGGGTCCGGCCGGCGTACACGTATTCCGGCGGCTTTAGGCGTTCCACGTGGAACGCCCGCCCGTGTTCCACGTGGAACACCGGCGCGGTGTGAGCGGCGTGTTATCCTCCGCGGTCCCTAGGGGAGGGCTTGAGCCGGGTCATCGCCGTCGCGAATCAGAAGGGGGGGGTCGGCAAGACCACAACCGCCATCAACCTGGCGGCCAGCCTGGCCGCCGCCGAGCGCCGGGTGCTGGCGGTGGACTGCGACCCGCAGGGCAACCTGACCTCCGGGCTCGGGCTCAAGCAGAAGGAGCCCCGCCCCAGCCTGTACGACGTGTTGCTGGCGGGGCGGCCCCTGGAGGAGATCCTGCTGGACACCCAGCTGCCCTTCCTGCGCCTGGCGCCCTCCGACCGCAACCTGACCGGGGCGGAGGTGGAACTGGTGCCGGCCCTGGCCCGGGAGTACCGGCTGAGAGAGGCGCTCGAGGTCGTGAAGGATCGCTTCGACTATGTGTTCCTGGACTGCCCGCCGAGCCTGGGCCTGCTGACCGTCAACGCCCTGGCGGCCGCCGATCGGCTGCTGGTGCCGCTGCAGGCGGAGTACTTCGCCCTCGAGGGGGTGTCGGAGCTGATGGCCACCCTGAAGCGCGTCAAACGCGCCCTCAACCCGCGCCTCGAGGTGCTGGGCATCCTGCTCACCATGGTGGACGACCGCACCAACCTGGCCCAGCAGGTGGCCGCCGAGATCTACGAGCACTTCAAGGACCAGGTGTTTCGCACCCAGGTTCCGCGCAGCGTGCGTTTGGGTGAGGCGCCGAGTTTCGGCAAGCCGATCCTGCTGTACGACATCCGATCGAAGGGGGCCGAGGCCTACCTCGCCCTGGCCCGGGAGCTCATGAAGCATGAAGAGAAAGGCGCTGGGGAAGGGGCTCGGGGCGCTGCTGCCCGATCCTGAGGATGCCCCGGCGACGGGCGCCCAGGAGATCGAGCTGGACCAGATCGACCCCAACCCGCTCCAGCCCCGCCGGAGGTTCCGGGAGCAGGAGCTGCGGGAGCTGGCGGCGTCGATGCGCGACAGCGGCCTGCTGCAGCCGATCCTGCTGCGCCCGCGGGGCGCGCGGTACCAGATCGTGGCCGGGGAGCGGCGCTTCCGAGCCGCGCGCAGCCTGGGCCTGGCTCGCATGCCGGCCGTCGTGCGCGAGCTCTCCGACGCCCAGCTGCTCGAGTTGGCCCTGGTCGAGAACCTGCAGCGCGAGGATCTCTCCGCCCTCGAGGAGGCCCAGGCTTATCAGCGCCTGCACGACGAGTTCCGGCTGACCCAGGAGGAGATCGCACAGCGGGTGGGCAAGGAGCGGGCCACGGTGGCCAACGCCATGCGCCTGCTCCGGCTGCCTCCGGCCTTGAAGCAGCTGCTCGAGGAGGCCCGCCTTGAGGCCGGCCACGCCCGGGCGCTGCTGGCGCTGGAGAAGGGCGAACAGCAGCTGGCCCTGGGCCGCGAGGCCGCGCGGCGTGGCCTGTCGGTGCGCGAGGTGGAGCGGCGTGTGGCGCTGCTGAAGGCGCCGCGACGGGCCGCCGCGCGCCGCGACCCCAACACCCGTGCGGCCGAGGAGCGGCTGCGGAGCAGCCTGGGCACCCGGGTCGAGATCCGCCGGCGCGGCAAGGGCGGACAGCTGCAGATCGCCTTCTCGAGTGAGGCCGAGCTGCAACGGCTGTTCGAGCTGCTGCTGCGCAGCGCCCGGACCCGCGGGTAGACTGGGAGCGGCGGAAGGAGCGCGTGATCAAGCTCAAGGGCCTCGTCAGCGAGGAGCTGAACGGCTTCATGGACGAAGCGACGGAGTTCCTGGGCGAGTTGCGTTTTCGCCACACCTTTCGGGTCGACGGCCGGCTCCGCGGCCGCATCGTCTCCGACAACACATTGGTGGTGGGGGAGAGCGCCCGTGTCGAGGCCGACATCGACTGCGGTGTGGTCTCGATCCGCGGCCAGGTGGTGGGGCGCGTGCAGGGACGTGAGCGCATCGAGTTGCTGGCGGGGGCACGGGTGCAAGGGACGCTGGTGGCGCCCAAGCTGGTGATCGAGGACGGCGCGGTTTTCGAGGGCGACTGCGAGATGGCGCCCGCGCCGCGCCCGCCGGGCGACGAGCCGCCGGCCAGGTGATTTCCTTGAATAGATTGTTCTATATGTCGAGATGAGCGACGAGAGACAACGGATCAGGCGCCTCACCGAACGCGTCGCCTGCGCCGGTTGAGCGAGTAAACTCGGCCCCGCCGAGCTCGCCCAGGTCCTGGGCGGCCTGCAGACGTCACGCGATCCCAGGGTGCTCGTCGACATGACGAGCGGGGACGATGCGGGTGTGTTCCGTCTCGACACCCGGCGCGCCCTGGTGCAGACCGTGGATTTCTTCACGCCGGTGGTGGACGATCCCTATCAGTTCGGCCGCATCGCCGCCTGCAACGCGCTCTCCGACGTGTACGCGATGGGCGGCGAGCCGCTGACCGCGCTCTCGATCGCCGCCTTCCCGGAGCGGGATTTCCCGCTGGAATGGGCGCGCGAGATCGTGCAGGGCGGGGCCGGCGCCTTGCAGGAGGCCGGCTGCGCACTGCTTGGCGGCCACAGCGTCAAAGATCCCGAGATCAAGTTCGGCTACGCGGTGACGGGCCTGGTGGACCCCGAGCGCATGCTCACGAATGCCGGGGCGCGGTCGGGCCAGGTCCTGGTTCTGACCAAGGCCCTGGGCACGGGGGTGATCGCCACCGCCCTCAAGGCCGGCGCGGCCCCGGCCTCCGCGGTGGTGGCGGCCACCCAGGCGATGGGGAGCCTGAACCGGGCCGCGGCCCAGGCCGCGCTGCGCCACGCGGCCGCTGCCGCCACCGATGTGACCGGCTTCGGCCTGCTGGGTCACGCCGCCAACATCGCGCGCGAGAGCGGCGTCAGCCTCGAGTTCCGCGCGGCCGCCCTGCCGCTCTTGCCCCACGCGCTGGAGCTGGCGCCCGGCTTCCAGGCGGGCGGGCTGAAGGCCAATCGCATGGCGTTCGAGCCGTTCACAGAATGGCTGCGGCGGCCGGAGCCCGCGCTGGAGGCGCTCCTGTTCGATCCGCAGACGTCGGGGGGCCTCCTGCTGTGCCTACCGCCCGAGCATCTGCCGGCGCTGCTTGCCGAGTTGCCCGCGGCGTGGGAGATCGGCCGGGTATCTCCGCGCGGGCCGAAGCCGCTCGTCGTGGCCTGACGCCGCGCCGCGGCTTTGACGTTAACTCCGGGCGCGTGTTAACCTTCCGCGCTTTTTTTCGGGGCGTCACGCGCCGCCCGGTCCTGCGGGAGGCGCTCTCACGAGCGAGGATCTGCGAGGATGAAGGGAGCTTCCCGGGGCGTCGCCCGCCGCTACGCACGCGCGCTCTGGGAAGTCGCCTCGGCGGACGGCGCCGCGACGGCGCTGCGGTCCGAGCTCGAGCGGGCCGCGGCGGCCGTGCGCGCGAACCCCGATCTCGAAAAAGCGCTGCTGCACCCGGCCCTGCCTGCGCAGCGCAAGCAGGAGATCGTGGCACGAGTGTTCGCGGCCGGCTCCCCGCTGCTGCGCCGCGCCCTCGATCTCATCGTGTCCCGGGGGCGCTTGCCCCTGCTGCCCGCGGTGGCCGAGGAGTACACTTTGGCGCTGCTCGAAAGCGAGAACATGGCCCGCGCCGAGCTGGTGACGGCGCTGCCCCTTCCGGAGGCGGACACGGCGCGCATCGCGGCCGCGCTCCGGGCCGCCACCGGCAAGGGCATCGAGCTACACGCCAGCAGCGACCCCGAGCTGCTGGGGGGCGTGCTGGTGAAGATCGGCGGGCAACACTTCGACGGCTCGGTGCGCGGGCGCCTGCAGGCGCTGCGGGCGCGCCTGGGCGCGGCCTGAACGGAAGGGTTTCGATGGAGATTCGCGCCGAGGAGATCACCCAGATCCTGAAGCAGCAACTTCAGGGGTTCGCCGCTGGTGTCGAGGTGCAGGAGGTCGGCAGCGTGTTGTCGGTGGGGGACGGCATCGCCCGACTCCACGGCCTGGAGCGCTGCATGGCCGGCGAGCTGCTGGAGCTGCCCCACGGTGTCATGGGCATCGCGCTCAACCTCGAAGAGGACTCGGTGGGGGCGGTGCTCCTGGGCGAGACCTCCGAGATCAAGGAGGGCGACCCGGTCAAGCGGACCCGGCGCATCATGTCGGTCCCCGTGGGCGCGGCCATGGTGGGCCGCGTGGTCAACGGCCTGGGCCAGCCCATCGACGGCAAGGGGCCGATCGCCACCCAGGACTACGGCTTCGTAGAGCGCATCGCCCCCGGCGTGGTGGACCGCCAGCCCGTGCGCGAGCCGCTCGAGACGGGCATCAAGGCCATCGACGCCATGGTCAACATCGGCCGCGGCCAACGCGAGCTCGTGATCGGCGATCGTCAGACCGGCAAGACCGCGGTGGCTGTCGACGCGATCATCAACCAGAAGGGCAAGGGCGTGGTCTGCATCTACGTTGCCATCGGGCAGAAGCGCTCGACGGTCGCCCAGGTGGTCAAGACCCTCGAGGACTTCGGCGCGATGGACCACAGCATCGTGGTGGCGGCGACCGCCTCGGACCCCGCGCCCTTCCTGTACCTGGCCCCCTACGCGGGCACCGCGATCGGGGAATACTTCCGGGACCAGGGTCAGCATGCCTTGTGCATCTACGACGACCTCTCCAAACACGCCGCCGCCTACCGCGAGATCTCCCTGGTGCTGCGTCGGCCGCCCGGCCGCGAGGCTTACCCGGGAGACGTGTTCTACCTCCACAGCCGGCTGCTGGAGCGCGCCGCCAAGCTGAGCGACAAGAAAGGCGGCGGCAGCCTCACCTCGATCCCCATCATCGAGACCCAGGCCGGCGACATCTCCGCCTACATCCCGACCAACGTCATCTCCATCACCGACGGCCAGATCTTCCTGGAGTCGGACCTGTTCAACTCCGGCATCCGGCCCGCCATCAACGTCGGCAACTCGGTCTCCCGGGTCGGCGGCTCCGCCCAGACCAAGGCCATGAAGGCCGTGGCCGGGAGGTTGCGACTGGACCTGGCCCAGTACCGGGAGCTGGCCGCCTTCGCCATGTTCGCCTCGGACCTCGACAAGGCCACCCAGGCCACCTTGGCCCGCGGCGAACGCATGACCGAGATCCTGAAGCAGGACCAGTACAAGCCCGTCTCCATGGAGAAGCAGGTCGCCATCATCTTCGCGGCCACCAACGGGTACCTCGACGGCTACGCGGTCGCCGAGTGCCGGCGTTACGAGAGCGAGCTCATGACGTTCCTCGACACCAACCACCCTGGGCTGCTCAAGCAGCTCGCCGAGAGGAAAGATCTCAAGGGCGAGGCCGGCGACGGCCTCAAGAAGGCCCTCCAGGAGTTCGGCCAGCTGTTCCAGCCCACGGCCTCGGCCTGAAGCTGCGCCAGCGAGGACGCTAACGCGATGCCGGCCCTGATCGACATCCGCCGCCGGATCCGCAGCGTGAAGAACACGCAACAGATCACCAAGGCCATGAAGATGGTCTCTGCCGCCAAGCTGCGCCGCGCCCAGGAGGCGATGTTCGCGGCGCGGCCCTACGCCCGCAAGATGCTGGAGGTTCTGGAGAGCCTGGCTTCGCGCGCGCAGCCCGAGGTGCACCCGCTGCTCCAGGAGCGCAGCGAGCGCAAGCTGCTTCTGGTCGTGATCACCGCCGACAAGGGCCTGTGCGGCGGCTTCAACGCGAACCTGCTGCGGGCCGCGGCGCGTTTCCTCGAGGAGAAAAAGGCCAAGGAGGTCTCCCTCGAGCTCTTGGGCCGCCGTGGGCGCGACTTCTTCAAGCGCCGGCGGTTCCGCATCCACGCGGAGCACGTGGGGTTGCCACAGCCGCCCCAGTTCGCCTTCGCCCAGAGCCTGGCCAAGTCCTTCATCGACGGCTTCGGCTCCGGGGCCTTCGACCACGTCTACCTGCTCTACAACGAGTTCAGGAGCGTGATCCAGCAGCGAATCGTGGTGCAGCGCCTGCTGCCACTGGAGCGCCGCTCCATCCACGACCGGGCGCCGGCCACCGGCTACCTCTACGAGCCGGGCCCGGAGGCGATTTTCGCCGAGCTTCTGCCCAAACACGTCGAGACCCAGGTCTGGCGAGCGCTGCTGGAGTCCGCCGCCGCCGAACACGGCGCGCGCATGGCCGCCATGGACGCGGCCACCAGCAACGCCAGCGAAATGATCGACCGGCTCACCCTGTACATGAACAAGGTGCGCCAGGCCGCGATCACCAAGGAGATCATCGAGGTGGTCTCGGGAGCCGGCGCCTAGCCGCGCCCCCCGAACGCGAACGGAGAAGAATGAGGATGGCCAGCGAGAACGTCGGTCGGGTGGTGCAGGTGATCGGCCCCGTGGTGGACGTGGAGTTCGAGCACAAGGTGCCCGCCATCTACACCGCGGTGCGCGTGGTGGACGACGGCAGCCTGAGCGGCAACACGCTCGACGTCGTGACCGAGGTGGAACAGCACCTGGGTGAGCGCCGCGTGCGTTGCGTCAGCATGTTGCCCACCGACGGCATGGTGCGGGGGATGCGGGCCATCGATACCGGCGGCCCCATCACCGTGCCCGTGGGACGCAAGACCCTGGGCCGCGTCTTGAACGTGATCGGCGAGGCGGTGGATGAGCTGGGCCCGGTCGGGGCCAGCAAGCGCATGCCGATCCATCGGCCGGCCCCCAGCTTCGAGGAGCAGTCGACGAAGCTCGAGATGTTCGAGACCGGCATCAAGGTCATCGACCTGATCGAGCCCTACCTGCGAGGTGGCAAGATCGGCCTGTTCGGCGGCGCTGGCGTCGGCAAGACCGTCATCATCCAGGAGCTGATCTACAACCTGGCCAAACAACACGGCGGCGTGTCGGTGTTCGCCGGCGTCGGCGAGCGCACCCGCGAGGGCAACGACCTGTGGCTGGAATTCCAGGAGTCGAAGGTCCTCGACCTCCAGAACTTCGAGAACAGCAAGGCCGCCCTGATCTACGGCCAGATGACCGAGCCGCCCGGGGCGCGTTTGCGCGTGGCCCTCACCGGCCTCACCGTGGCCGAGTCCTTCCGCGACGACGAGGGCAAGGACGTGTTGCTGTTCATCGACAACATCTTCCGCTTCACGCAGGCCGGCTCGGAGGTCTCGGCCCTGCTGGGCCGGATGCCCTCGGCCGTGGGTTACCAGCCCACCCTCGCCACCGAGATGGGCGAGCTGCAGGAGCGCATCACGTCCACCAAGAAGGGGTCCATCACCTCGATCCAGGCGATCTACGTCCCCGCCGACGACTACACCGATCCGGCGCCCGCCACCACCTTCGCCCACCTCGACGCCACCACGAACCTGTCGCGGCAAATCGCCCAGCTCGGCATCTACCCTGCGGTGGATCCGCTCGCCAGCTCCTCGCGCATCCTGGACCCGCGCGTCCTGGGCAAGGACCACTACGAGACGGCCCGGGCGGTGAAGCAGATCCTGCAGCGTTACAAGGACCTGCAGGACATCATCGCGATCCTCGGCATCGACGAGTTGTCCGAGGACGACAAGATCAGCGTGGCGCGGGCCCGCAAGATGCAGAAGTTCCTGTCCCAGCCCTTCAACGTGGCCGAGCAGTTCACGGGCATCAAGGGCCGCTACGTCAGCCTGAAGGACAGTATCCGCAGCTTCCAGATGATCGTGAACGGCGAGGTCGACCACCTGCCCGAGCAGGCCTTCTACATGGTGGGCACCATCGAGGAGGTCTTCGAGCAGGCCAAGAAGCTCGAGGCTTAGTGTGGCCGAGCACGTGTTGCCGACGAAGTTGCTCCTGGAGGTGGTGACGCCAGAGGGCCTGCTGCTCAAGGAAGAGGTGGACGAGGTGATCGCCCCGGGTGAAGAGGGCTACTTCGGCGTTCGGCCCGGGCACACCCCGTTCCTGTCCACCCTGGGCATGGGGGAGATCAGCTACCGCATGGGCAGCGAGGCGGCCCGCCTCACCTGCTTCTGGGGCTTCGCGGAGGTTTTGCCCGACCGGGTCAACATCCTGGCCGAGATCGGCGAGCGTGCCGAGGCGATCGACGTGGAGCGGGCCACGCGCGCCCGCGACCAGGCCGCGGCGCGCATGAAGTCCATCAAGGACGAGAACGGTTACGCCGACGCCCACGAGGCCTATGTGCGCGCCATCACGCGCCTGGCGGTGGCCAAGAAGAACCGGCTGTAGGGCGCCGGGGGCGCTCACACGTCCGGCCCGCGCCGGCCCAGAATGGGCCCTCGATGCAGCAGCAGCTCAAGACGCTCCTTCGTTATCGGCCGCTGATCCAGAGCCTGGTCGCCCGGGACCTGAAGGCCCGCTACCGCGGCAGCATCCTGGGTTTCTTCTGGAGCTTCATCAACCCGTTGCTGCTGCTCTTCACCTACGGCCTGGTCTTCACCGTGATCCTGCCGGGGCGGCACTCCCCGGCCATCGAACCCTACCTGCTCTTCTTCTTCTGCGGCATCCTGCCCTGGAGCTGGTTCTCGGCCTCGATCGCCGAGTCCTCGGGGGTGTTGCTGGCGGGCGGCAACCTGATCAAGAAAGTGTTGTTCCCAGCCGAGGTGTTGCCCGTGGTGTCGGTGCTGGCGAACCTGTTCCAGTTCCTGCTCGGACTCCCCGCGCTCCTGCTGTGCCTGCTCTGGTACGGGCGACTCTCCCCCAGCCTGCTGCTGCTGCCCTTACCCATGCTGGTGCAGTTCGTGTTGACCCTGGGCCTGGCGCTGTTCGTGTCGGCGCTGACCGTGCACTTCCGCGATGTGCAGAGCATCCTGGGCCACCTGCTGCATCTGTGGTTCTTCGCGACGCCGGTGCTCTATTTCTACGGCGACATCGGCGGCCCGGTGCGCCAGGCGTTGCGCTACAACCCGCTGACCCACGTCATGGTGAGTTACCAGCAGATCCTGTTCCACGGCCACTTCGACCACTGGCGCGGCCTGTCCTTGACCTTGGCCCTGGCGGTCCTGCTCCTCGCCTTCGGCAGCTTCTTCTTCGACCGGCTGCGCGACACCCTGGCGGAGGAGGTGTGACGGCGGGGCCGGCGGTCGAGGCCAGGGAGCTGAGCAAGGTCTACAGGCGTTTCCTGCACAAGAACCAGTTCCGCACCCTGAAGAGCGCGATCCTGACGGGCAGCCTGCTCTCCGACCTGACGCCCGACCAGACCTTCACCGCGCTGGAGGCGGTCAGCTTCGAGGTGGCCAAGGGCACCACCTTTGGCGTGATCGGCGAGAACGGATCGGGCAAGTCGACGCTCTTGAAGCTCCTGGCCGGCATCACCAAGCCCACCCGGGGCACGCTGCGCGTGGAGGGGCGCGTCTCGGCCTTGATCGAGTTGGGCGCGGGTTTCCACCCGGAGATCAGCGGCCGCGAAAACGTGATGATCAACGGCATCATGCTGGGTCTGTCCCGCAGGCAGGTCGAGGAGCGTTTCCGTGAGATCGTGGAGTTCGCGGAGCTCCAGCGCTTCATCGACGCGCCGGTCAAGACCTACTCGTCGGGCATGTACGCGCGGCTCGGCTTCGCGGTCGCGGTGCACGTCGATCCCGAGGTTCTGCTGATCGACGAGGTGCTCGCCGTCGGGGACGAGGCGTTTACGCGCAAGTGCCTGGACAAGATCGGGGAGTTCCGGCGCCGCGGCAAGACGATCCTGATCGTGACCCACAGCCTGGGCCTGGTCGAGAAGATGTGCGACGAGGTGTTGTGGCTGCGCCGCGGCACGGTGGAGGGCCGGGGTGATCCCAAACGCGTGGTGGACGCCTACCTGACCTACGTGGCTGGCGGCGAGGAGAAACTCCTGGCCCAGGAGCATGGCCAGGCTCCCGCCGAGGCGGCCGGGCCGACCCCCGAGGGGCCCCCCGGCGCGGACGACACGCCCCACGCCTACCGCGAGGGGCGCTGGGGCAGCCGCGAGGTCGAGATCGCCGGCGTCCGGCTCCTGGATGCCCGTGGCCGCGAGCGCCACGTCTACGTGCCTGGGGAGCCGCTGACGATCGCCCTCAGCGTGAGCGCGCCCAGCCCCGTCGAGGACTTCGTGTTCGGCGTGGGCATGTTCGCCGCCGACGGCAGCTCGGTCTACGGGACCAACACCCACATCGAGGACTTCGTGCCGCGGCGCCTCTCGGGCCCGGTCGAGGTGCGCTTCGAGATCACCGCGCTGCATTTGGTGGAGGGCACCTATCTCCTCGACGTGGCGGCCCACAAGCAGGACGGCACGCCTTACGACTACCACCGCGGCCTGTACTCCTTCCGCGTGAAGAGCCATCTCAAGGACGTGGGTGTGTACCGCCCCGAACACCGCTGGAGCTTCACCGGAGGCGCCGAGATCGACGCCCCTGCGCCGCGGCCGGAGCTCAGCCTGGGCGAGGACTGAGCTTCGGGTGGCGGGCGCGCGGGGCGCGCTGGTGTTTCTGCTGCTGGGCCTGTGGGCGTGTTTCTACCCTGGTGTCGGCCACAACGAGGCCGCCCACCTGGACCTGGCCCGGGCCATCGTCGAAGACGGCACGCTCGCCGTGGATCGCTACCGCTACAACTCCGCGGACCTGGTGGTTCACGAGGGGCGCACGTACTCCAACAAGGCGCCCGGCGCCGCGCTGCTCGCGCTGCCGGCCTTCGTGGCGGCGCGGGCCTTGACGGGGCCGCTGCCCATCCAGGAGCACCGACGCTGGGACCTGGTGGCTCACCTGAGCACCCTGGGCTCGGTCGGTCTGATCTCCGCGCTGGCCGCCGGAGCGACCGGCTCCCTGCTGGCGCGCAGCTTGGGCTGGCCCGCGGCCGCGGCCGGCGTCCTGGGGGTGTGGCTGGCGACGCCGCTGCTGCCCTTCTCCACGATGTTGTTCGGTCACGCCGCTGCCGCCGGCCTGGTGGGGCTGGCGGCGGCGCGGCTACTCGACCGCGACGCGCCGATCGGAACCCTACGGGATGCCGTCGCCGGCTCCGCCCTGGGCCTCGCGGTCACCACGGAGTTTCCGGCGGCGCTTCTTGCCTGTCCGCTGCTGGTCCTGGGTCTGGCCAGCCGGCGATCCCGGATCGCCCTGCTCGCCGGGTTCGCGTCCGGGTTGTTGCCGCTGCTCGTCTACCAGCGCCTGGCGTTCGGCAACGCCCTGGTTCCGGGCTACCTGGCCTACCTCGCGGAAGGCGCCAGTGCCAATTTCCCCGCCCATGCGCGCGGCCTGCTCGGCGTGGGCTGGCGGGGGCAGGCGGCCTTCCTCGAGGTGCTGGCCGAGCTCACGATCCGTCCGGCGCGAGGCCTCTTCCGCCTGTGCCCGCTGCTGGTGCTGGTGTTGCCGGGCCTCGTGTTGCTGGCGCGCAGCGGCCGCCTCCGGGAGGCCGCCACGATCGCCAGCGCAGCCCTGCTGCTGCTGGGTATGAACGCCGCCTACGGCGATTCGGCCGTGTACTGGGGTGGCGGCACGTCCCTGGGGCCGCGGCACCTGGTGGCCGCGCTCCCGCTGCTGGCATTGCCCCTGGCTCACGCGGCACGGCGCTGGCCGCGGACCACGTTGCTCCTCGGCTTGCCCTCCCTCTTCACGATGCTGATCGGCACGGCGGTCGAGCCCCGCGTCCCGTACGAACAGGCGCACGCGCTCCGCGACTTCCTGTTGCCCCGCTACTGGCGTGGCGAGTTTGGGCTGCAGCAGGCGGTGCTGTTCACGCCGGATGCGCCGGGCCAGGCCCGCAACCTGGGGGCGTGGCTGGGCCTGCCGGGACCCTGGCAGCTCCTGCCGGTGGCGGCGGTCTCCTGGTGGCTCGGGCGCCGGCTGCGAGACAGGGCGGCGCTGCCACGGCTCCTGGCCGCGGCGCTGGGCGGCTTCGCTTTGGTGGTGGCGCTGGCGCCGACGCTGGCGCTGGCTCTGAAGCCCCCCGCGGCGCTCCAGGCTGTCTACGTCCCCGACGTCCCGGGAGCGCGCCCGCGTCTGCGCCGCGACGCGGCGATCCACTTCGAGTGGATCCGGGATGCGCCGGTGCTCGGCCCGTTCCGCGCCGCGTGGCGTGGTGCGTTGCGCGTCGAGCGCGCGGGCGAGTACCGGATCCGGCTCGAAGGGCCCGGCGCCCATGCGCTCCTCCTCGACGGCCGCGAGTTGGCCGCGGCGACGGCGCCGCGCGGGGTGCAGGTATCCCTCTCGGCGGGTGACCATGCTCTTGAGCTCCTCTCGCGGCCCGGCCTCCACGCGCCTTTCCTGCGACTCTACTGGCAGCCGCCGGGGGCCGCCGAGGCCATCGTGCCGGCATCCTCGTTTGCACCGAGGAATTGAAGCGCTTGAAGGGCCGGCCTGCTTGGGGCAGGCTGGAGGGATGGACGTCGGGCCCCTGGAGGCACTTCTCGAGCGTCGCGCCCGCTGGCGGGCCGAAGGCCGGCGCGTGGTGTTCACGAACGGCTGCTTCGACCTGCTCCATCCCGGTCACGTCGCGCTTCTGGAGGCGGCGCGCGCCCAGGGCGACGTGTTGGTTGTGGGCGTCAATTCCGACCGCTCGGTGCGCCAGCTGAAAGGCGAGGGCCGCCCCGTGTTGCCCGAGGCGGAGCGCCGCGAGACGCTGCTGGCGCTCGAGGCCGTGGATGCCGTCGTGGTCTATGACGAGCCGACGCCCCTCGAGCTGATCCGTGGGCTCTTGCCGGACGTGCTGGTGAAGGGCGCCGACTGGGACGAGCGCCAGATCGTCGGCCGAGACGAAGTCGTTTCGGCGGGTGGACAGGTGGTGCGGGTGGCCCTGGTTCCCGGCCGCTCCACGACCCTGCTTCTGGAGAGGATCCGCCGCGGGTGACGGACCTCCGGGCACTCGTGACCGCGGCCGGCCTGGGCGCGGCGCGGGCGGCGCTCCTCGAGCGTGGCCGGCTGCGCGTCTCGGGCCTCGAGGGTCCCGCGGCGTTGCTCGTCGCGTTGCTGCTGGACGAGCGCCCGCTCCTGGTCGTGACGCCGCGCGAGAGGGACGTCGAGACGCTGGTCGACGACCTGCGCACGCTGGCTGCCGAAACCGGCAGCGCCGGCGAAGTGTTGCCCTTCCCGGCCCCGGGCCCGCTGCCGTTCCGCGGCCTGCCGCGCCACCCCGAAGCGTCCTTGCGCCGGGCCACGGCGCTCGCCGCGTCCGCCCGTGGGCGCCTGCGCGCCGTCGTCGCCTCACCCGCAGGCCTGCTGCGGCCGGTGCTGCCCCGCCAGGCGCTGGAGGCGCGGGCGTTCCTGCTGCGAACGGGAGAGGAGCTGACGCCCGAGATCCTGATCGAGGCCCTCCTGGAGGCCGGTTACCGCCAGGAGGACCCGGTGACCGGCCCAGGCCAAATGGCGCGGCGCGGTGGGATCCTGGACCTGTTCCCGCCCGACCGCGCAGAGCCGGTGCGCCTGGAGTTTCTTGGCGACACCCTGGAGAGCCTGCGCAGCTTCGACGTCACGACACAAAGGCGTGGCGCGCCGGTCGAGGCGCTCGAGGTCCTGCCGCTCTGCGACGTGTTCGCGACACGCTCCCTGCAGGCCCGCTTGCGGGTCGCCCTGGACGAGCGTTTCGGCGAGATCCGCGAGTTGCGGAGCTTCCTGGAGCGGCTGGAGCGCGGGCTCCAGCCCGAAGAGCTGCCCGAGCTGCTGGGCATCGTCCCGGGAGTGCTGGTCCCGCCCTGGTCCCACTTCGACGGCGCGTTGCCGGTCGCTCTCGAGCCGGAGCACGTGGCCCAGGAGGCCCAGGGGCTCCTCGAGCGAGCGCAGTCGGAGCGCGCCCGACGCGAGGGCGGCCTGGTGCCCGAAGTCGCCGAGTCGGTCCTCCCCAGTGGCGGCCTGCTCCAGTGGCTCCAGGGCCCTCCGGCACTCACCCTGGCCGCGGTCGATGTCGAGGCCGATCTGCAGCTGGCGGCGCGCCCCGTGCGCCGCTACGGCGGCGATCTGCCCGCCCTGGTGGCGGAGCTCCGGCGACGTCGCGAGCAGCGCACGCTGCTGTATCTCGGCAACGCGGGCCGCGCCGACCGGCTCAAGGACCTGCTGCGCGAGAGCGGGCTGGAGCCCGCCGAGGGCGGGGCGCTCGAGGCCCGGGTGGGCGTCTTGTCGCGCGGCTTCGAGTTGCCGTCCGTGGGCCTCGTGGTTCTGGCCGACGGCGACGTGTTCCCCGAAGAGGTGCACGTCCATCCCCGCGGCCGCGCGCGGGGCGTGCGCCGCTTCCTGCAGGACTTCCGAGATCTGAAGCCCGGCGACCTCGTGGTCCACGAGGAGCACGGCGTCGGTCGCTTCGAAGGCCTGGAGACCCTCAGCGTCGCGGGCCAGAGCCGCGAGTTCATGGTGTTGTCGTACCAGGGCGCCGACAAGCTGAAGGTCCCGATCGACGCCTTCGACCGCGTCGAGAAGTACCGCGGCGCCGAGGGCAAGCGGCCCCCTCTGGATCGCTTGGGAGGCGGCCATTGGCCGAAGGTCAAGCGCCGGGTCAAGAAGGCGATGCAGGACATGGCCGCCGAGCTGCTGCGCCTGTACGCCGAGCGCAAGGCCCGGCCGGGCCACGCCTTCACGGGCCAGAGCCCCTGGCAAAGCGAGTTCGAAGCCGCCTTCGAGTACGAGGAGACGCCGGACCAGGCCCAGGCCATCGCCGACGTGGCCCGTGACATGGCGGCCGACACGCCCATGGACCGTCTCGTGTGCGGCGACGTGGGTTATGGCAAGACCGAGGTGGCGATGCGCGCCGCGATGCGGGCCGTCCTCGACGGCAAGCAGGTCGCCGTGCTGGCGCCCACGACGGTGCTGGCCATGCAGCACTGGAAGACCTTCGGCAAGCGCTTCGCCCCCTTTCCGGTCAGCGTCGAGATGGTGTCGCGCCTGCGCTCCGCCCGGGACACGCGCCGTGTCCTCTCGGCCCTGGCCGAGGGCAAGGTGGACGTGCTGATCGGGACCCACCGCGTGTTGTCCAAGGACGTGGCGTTCCGGGACCTGGGCCTGCTGGTCGTGGACGAGGAGCAGCGTTTCGGTGTCGCCGCCAAGGAGAAGCTGAAGACGCTGCGGGCCGGCGTCGACTGCCTGACCCTGTCGGCGACGCCGATCCCGCGCACGCTGCAGATGGGCCTCTCCGGCATCCGCGACATGTCGGTGATCGAGACGCCGCCCAAGGACCGCCTGGCGATCCAGACCTCGATCGTGAAGTTCTCCAAGGAGGTGATCGCCGCGGCAGTGCGGCAGGAGCTGCAACGCGACGGACAGGTGTATGTCGTCCACAACCGCGTCGAGTCCATCTACTCCCTGGCCAACCTGGTCACGCGCCTGGTGCCCGAGGCGCGGGTGGTCGTCGGTCACGGCCAGCTCCCCGAGGCGCAACTCGAGAAGACCATGTTGGCCTTCGTGGAGGGCCGCGCCGATGTCCTGGTCGCGAGCACCATCATCGAGAACGGCCTCGACATTCCCCAGGCCAACACCTTGATCGTGAACCGCGCCGACCGTTTCGGCCTGGCCCAGCTGTACCAGCTGCGTGGTCGCGTGGGCCGCTCGGACCGACGCGCCTTTGCCTACCTGCTGGTGCCTCCCGACACCCTGCTGCGGCCCCTGGCCGCGAAGCGCCTGGCCGCGATCCAGGAGTTCTCGGAGCTGGGAGCCGGGTTCCGGATTGCCGCCCTGGACCTCGAGTTGCGCGGCGCGGGCAATCTGCTGGGCGGAGAGCAGAGTGGCCACATCGAGGCCGTCGGCCTCGACCTCTACGTCAAGCTGCTGGAGCAGACGGTGCTGGAGCTGAAGGGCGCCGCGCCGCCGGAGCGGCCGCGCGCGGCCCTGAACCTGCATCTGGACCTGCGGCTGCCGCCCCACTACGTGCCCGAGACCCAGCGGCTGGGCCTCTACAAGCGCGTCAGCCAGTTGCTCAGCGAACCCGAGCGTAGCGCGCTGCGCGACGAGGTCCGCGACCGCTACGGAGCCTTGCCGGCCGCGGTTGAGGGGCTGTTCGAATGGGCGCGGCTGCGGCTCATGGCCGAGGCGCTCGGGGTTCTGCAGGTGGACCTCTCGGGCGGCGCGCTGCACCTGCGCTTCGTGACCGAGGCCACGCCGGCGCCCGACCGCATCGTGGCCGCCGCGCTGGCGCAGCCGGGTGGCGCGTTCTCCCCCGCGGGGATCCTGCGGGCGGGCCTGCGGCCCGGCGAAGCGCCGCTCTTGGCCCTGGAGCGTGTGTTGATTGGCCTCGGCGCCGGTCCCGCGGGCCTATGATGGGGGCCGTGCCCCGCAGCTGGCTGGCTCTGGCAGCGTTGATCCTGGGGTCGGCCTGCTCCGGACGCCGTCCCGCAGACCCCGTGATCCTGGCACTCGACGGCCAAGGCGTGCGGCGCAGCGAGTTCGAGCGTCACCTCGACACGCTACGCGCGCGCGGCCTCGAGAACGCCGACGATCCAGCCGTGCGCCGCAACGTGCTCGACGCCTTTCTCGAACAGCGGCTGCTGGTGCTGGAGGCGCGCCGCCTCGGCCGCCTGGGCGCCGGGGCCTCCCTGGAGGAGGAACAAGCCGCCGCGCGGGGGCTGCTCGCGGAGGCTGCGGGCCGCGTCGACGTCGCCGAAACGGAGATCGAGGCCTACTATGCCGAGCACCGCCTCGAGTTGGGCCGGCCCGAGCAGATCACGCTGCGCCAGATCCTGGTCCGCACACTCAACGAGGCCCGCGACGTCAGACGCCGTCTCGCCCGAGATCCCCGCAGCTTCGAGAGCCTGGCCCAGACCCGCTCCCGCGGTCCCGAGGCCAGCTCGGGGGGGCTCATGGGCACGTTCTCCCGGGGCGAGCTCCCCTCGGAGTTGGAGGTGGTCGCCTTCGGCCTCAGGCCGGGATCCCCCAGCGAACCGGTGGAGACGCCCCTCGGGTATCATGTGCTTCGGGTCGACGCGCGCACCGCCGCCCGGGAACGGGATCTGGAGGAGTGCCGCACGGAGGTCCGGCATGCGTTGTTGCGGGCCAAGGCCGAGGCGGCCGAGGTGGCCCTCGTCAAGAGCCTGCTCGCCCGCGCCAAGGTGAACCATGAAGCCGCTCAGAGCCCCGGTCGTCCTTAGCCTGTTGCTCGGCGCACCCATGGCTGGGGGCGAGATCCTGGAGCGCGTGATCGTCAAGGTGAACGGGGCGATCGTGAGCCAGTCCGAGTTCGAGAATCGCCAGGTGGCGGCGGTCCAGGCTGCCCGGGTGCCGCCCGAGCGCGTGGAGGCATTCCTGCGCGACAGCAACGCCCGCATCCTGCAGGAGGCGATCGACGAGCTGATCCTGGTGCAGCGCGCCGACGAGCTGGGCGTGAAGCCGCGCCGGGAGTACACCGACGACGTCATCGAGCAGATCCGCAAGGAGAACAACATCCCCGACGAGGACGCGCTGCGCGAACAACTGCGCCGCGAGGGCATGACGCTCTCCGACCTGCGCCGCAACATCGAGCGCTCGCTGCTGCGCCAGGAGGTGCTGCGGCGCGAGGTCCAGCCCAAGGTGGCCCTGTCCGAGGCCGACGTGCGCGCCGAGTACGAGCGCAGAAGGGACGAGTTCACACAGCCGGCCATGGTCCACCTGCTGGAGATCGTGCTCCCCGGCGACGTCCCCGACGCCACGGCACTGGCGGCCGAGATCTCAGCCCGCGCGCGGTCCGGCGAGGACTTCGCCGCCCTGGCCCGGGAGCACTCCCGCGCCCCCTCACGCGACGCCGGGGGCGACTTGGGACGGCTGGAGCTGAAGGCCTTGGCACCCGGCATCCGACGTGTGGCCGAGACCCTCAAACCGGGGGAGGTCAGCGAGCCGATCGCCGGCAGCGACGGCAGCCAGCGCTGGCTCAAGCTGCTGGAGCGCAGCGAGGAGGGTCAGCAGGCCTTCGACGACGTCAAGGCGGAGCTCCGCAAGAGGATCTCCGACACGCGCTTCGCCACGGTGTACGAGGAGTACATGAAGGGGCTGCGGGAGAAGGCGATCGTGGACGTGCGCGTGCGTGAGGTCCCACTCCAGGTCTCCGTGCCCGCCACGTCGATACTCGACCCGCCGACGCCCGAGGAATCGGGTCAGGCGCCCGCCTCTGGTTCCGGAGTGGCGCCCGCGCCCAGCGACGAGGAGTTCGTCACCTCACCGCAGGCCGCGCCCGAGAAGGGTGGCCCGGCGGGCCCCGAGCCCGACAAGAAACCCGAGGAGAGCCCGCCCCGCTGAGTTTTCACGCGCGGGTCTTCGGCCTGGTGCGGAACATCCCCCGCGGACGCGTCCTGACCTACGGCCAGGTTGCGCTGCTCCTGGGGGTGCCCCGCGGGGCTCGCGCCGTGGGCTGGGCGCTGCGCGCGTTGCCCGCCCGCCTGGAGCGGGGCGTGCCCTGGCATCGCGTGGTGGGGGCCGGCGGCCGCATCTCTCCACGCCCCGGTCCGGGGCCGGAGCAGCAGCGCCGAAGGCTGCGCGCCGAGGGCGTGCACTTCCGGCACGGCTGCGTGGACCTCGCGCGCCACGCCTGGCTGCCCCGGGTCCCGACGGCCTAGAGCAGGCTCACCAGGGGCAGCCCCAGCCGCTCGCGGGCCCGCTGCACCACGAACCGCGCCCGGGCGCCCTCCAGGGCCTTGTCCTCCACGCGCCCGCGTAGACGCTCGGTGGCGCGTTTCGCTTCCTCGAGATAGGACTCACGCTCAGCAGCGCTGGTGGCCTGCAGCAGCGCCGCCGCCACGTCGTCGTCGATCTCGAGCAGCTTGGCTCGCAGGTAGTCCCAGTTGGGCCGGGTGGCCACCGCCATGAGGTCCCGCACCTCCTGGATTTTCCGCAACGGCGGCTCGAAGCAGGCGAGCGGCCCGGGCCGCAGGGCCTGCAGCTTCTCGAACAGCGTAGCGAGCAGCGCCTGCACCTCGTGGACCGGCACGCTTTCGGCGGGTGGCGCAGGACGCGCCCGTGGCTGCAGACCCGAGGCCTGCAGCTCCTCGACGTGCCGCCGGCAGAAGGCCAGGGAGGACACGTCCTCGCCCGCAGCCTCGAAGGCCCGATCGATCCCGACCAGGGCACTGGCCAACGGCACACCCGACCCGTGCCAGGCCCGGGCCAGGGCGAAGTCGCGGGGCGAGAGCACGAGGGCCTTGCCGCGGCGCGCACCCAGGTGGGCCTCGATCGCGGACACGTAGGCCTCAAGGCCGATCTCCCTCAGAGGCCGACCACGTCGAACTGCTCCTGGTGCAGGAGCGGATCGCCCTGGACGCGAATGTCGCGCACGAGCTGGTGCAGGTCGCGTAGCACCGAAGCCTCCTCCTTCATCAACGCCCGCGCCACCTCGGGGTTGACGCGCAGCAGCAGGCCCTCGCCCATGTCGGGGGCCAGCTTGCGGATCTCGTCGTAGATCTCGGCGCACACCGTCGAGACGTTCTTGATCATGCCGCCGCCGGCGCAATACGGGCAGGGCTGGCACAACGTCCGCTCCAGGGACTGCTTGACCCGCTTGCGCGTGATCACCACCAGGCCGAACTCGGAGACCTGGAGCAGCTTGGAGGGGGCGCGGTCCCGTCGCAGCTCCTCCTCCAGGGCCTGCATCACGCGTTTACGGCTCTTGCGTTCCTCCATGTCGATGAAGTCCACCACCAGTATGCCGCCCAGGTCGCGCAGCCGGATCTGGCGCACGATCTCGCGGGCCGCCTCCAGGTTCGTCTCCAGGATCGTGTCCTCGAGGCGTTCCTTGCCCACGTTCCGGCCCGTGTTGACGTCGATCGCCACCAGGGCTTCGGTGGGGTTGATCACGATGTAGCCCCCCGACTCCAGCCAGACCTTGGGCACAAGAGCGCGCTCCAGCTCCGCCTGTATGCTGTGCTCCTCGAACACGCTCTCGCGGCGGGTGTGGAAACACACCCGGGGCAGCAGATCGGGCTGCAGCTCCCCCACCAAGTCCAGCGTCTTCTGGAACTCGCGCTCGCTGTCCAGGGTGATGCGCTCGATCTCGCCGTTCAGGATGTCGCGCAGCAAGCGCTGCACCAGGGACAACTCGCGGTGCAACACGGCGGGGGGGCTCTGGCGCGAGGCCAGGGCCCGCACCTCGTCCCAGGTCTTGACCAGGTAACGAGCGTCGCGCTCGAAGTCCTCGAGGCTCCGGCCCTGGCCGGCGGTGCGGGCGATGAAGCCGCCGCCGCCGCGTTCGGCGCGGATTTGCTTGAGCAGTGTTTTGAGACGGCGGCGCTCCTCCTCGTCGCTGATCTTGCGTGACACGCCCACGTGCTCCACGGTGGGCATGAACACCAAGTAACGTCCCGGTAACGACACGTGAGAAGTGATGCGGGCGCCCTTCTGTCCCAGAGGCTCCTTCACCACCTGTACCAGCACCGCCTCGCCGGGATCCAACTTGTCCTCGATGCGCTGGGCGCGGGCCTGCTCCTCCGGGGAGAGCAGGTTCTCGTCGAGGCCCTCCAGGGCGTCGGCCACGTACAGGAAGGCGTCGCGCTCGACGCCGATCTCGACGAAGGCCGACTGCATGCCGGGCAGCACCCGGGTCACGCGGCCGTGGTAGATGTTGCCGACGACGCTACGCTGGGTCTCGCGTTCGATGAAGATTTCCGAGAGCCTGCCGCCCTCGAGCAGCGCCACCCGGGTCTCCTGGGGGCGCGACATCACGACGATCTCTTTTTTCATGGAAGCGTCCTTCCATGGGGCCGCACGGGTGCCACGCCACCGGGGCCGCCTTGAAGTGGGAAGTTTCGAACTGGTGGTCCATGCGCATGGCTAGTTGGCGAAGCGCCGCATGCGCACGTTGAGGATGAGGCCGATCATGATCGACGTGGAGAGCAGCGACGCACCGCCGTAGCTGAAGAGCGGCAGCGGCAGGCCCTTCACGGGGACCAGCCCCGCGACCATGGCGATATTGTACACAACCTGGAACGCCAGGACGGCGGTCAGCCCGGCCGCCAGGAAGGCGCCCAGGCGGTCCCGGGCGAGTTGGGCAGCCTCGAGGGCCCGCCACAACACCAGCAGGTAGAGTGAGAGTACAAACAACACGCCGAGGAACCCGAGCTCCTCGGCGAGCACGGAGAAGATGAAGTCGGTGTGACGCGCCGGCAGATAGCCCAGCTGGCTCTGGGTGCCCTGCTTGAAGCCCTTGCCCAGGAGGGCCCCCGAGCCCACGGCGATCTGGGACTGGATCTTCTGGTAACCTGCGCCGCGCGGGTCGAGGCTCGGATCGAGGAAGGTATAGACCCGCGTCTTCTGGTAGTCCTTGAGGGCGAAACGCCACCCCAGGCCACCCACCACCAGGAACACCAGACCCAGAAGTGCGATCGCCCGCAGCCGCAGCCCAGCCAGGAGCGCCACCGTCAGGAACATCGGCACCAGACAGAACGCCGTACCCAGGTCCGGCTCGGCGGCGATCAAGAGCGCCAGGAGCGCCGTGAGGAGACCCGGCAACGCCACGTCCCGAAGCGACAGCCGGTCCTTACGCATCTCGGCGAACAGCTTGGCGATCAAGAGGGCGGCCGCGACCTTGGCCAGCTCCGAGGGCTGGACCTGGAGCGGGCCGACGAAAAACCAGCGCTGCGTGCCTGCGATGCGCGGGCCGAAGAGCAACACGTGGACGAGCAACGCTGCGGCGCCCAGATAGAACAACATCGCCCGGTCGGCCAGGCGTCGGTAGTCCACGCTGAGGGCCACGAGCAGGGCGGGGAGCGCCGCCGCCAGGACGTAGGCCTGCTTCAAGTAGAGGCCGGAGCTGTGGCCGCTGAAGGTGGCGCTGTGGATCATGGCGATGCCGATCGAGGCCAAGACCAGCGCGGCGCCGAGCAGCACCCAGTCGAGGTTCAAGAGCAGCCGGCGGTCGATGGGCATGACGTCAGTCCGCCATGGGCGGCGCCGGTGGCGCGACCGTGGTCTGGAAAAAACGCGCCAGGATCTCGCGGGCCACCGGGGTCGCGGCGTCGGCGCCGCTGCCGCCATGCTCGACCAGCACCGCCAGCGCGACGCGCGGGCTCTGGCGCGGAGCGAAGGCCACGAACCAGGCGTGGGGTAAGGTGTCGCGGGAGGTCGGCTGGCGGAGCCGTGATGCCACCACCTGGGCGGAGCCGGTCTTGCCACACACCTCGAGCCCCGGGAGCTGGGCGCGCCAGCCGGTTCCTCGCTCGTTGACCGCGGCGCACAGGCCGTCGCGGATCGCCGCCAGCGTCTCGGGCCGCAGGCCGAGCGGCACAGGCTCCGGGCCGGGCACCGGTCGACCACCCACGGCACGCACCAGGTGTGGAGTGACCAGGCGCCCGCCGTTGGCCACGACGGCGGCCAGACGCGCCAGCTGCAGCGGGGTCGCGGTCACCTGGCCCTGCCCGATTGCCACGGAGATGGTTTCCCCGGCGTACCAGGGTGTTCGCAGAGTGCGGAGCTTCCATTCGGAGCTGGGCACCAAACCCGACATCTCGTGGGGCAGGTCGATGCCGGCCGGCGAGCCGAGGCCCAACCGCCGTGCCCAGCGCCCGATGCGGTCGATCTCGAGCCGAGCCCCTAGATGGTAGAAGTAGACGTTGCAGGACTGGGCCAAGGCTTTGTGCAGGCTGACCATGCCGTGACCGGCGGCCTTGTTGCAGCGGAACACGCTGTCGTAGATTGACAGGTAGCCCGGGCAGTAGAAGGCCGAGTGAGGCGTGACCACGCCCTCCTCGAGTCCGGCGACGGCCAACACGATCTTGAACACGCTGCCCGGCGCGTACTGGCCCTGGATCACCCGGTTCATCAGCGGCGTCTCGGGGTCGGTCGCGAGTTTTTGCCAGGGGCCCGCGTCGATGCCGGTCGCGAACGCGTTCGGGTCGTAGGCGGGGATCGAGGTCAGGGCCAGGATCTCTCCGGTCGCGGGATCGAGGGCGACGGCGCTGCCGGCGCGCCCGCCGAAGATCTGCTCGGCCGCCGCCTGCAGCTCGAGGTCGAGGGTCAAGGTCAGGCTGGGGCCGTCGGCGGGAGCCTCGCGGCCGATCTCGGCCACTTCGCGGCCGCGGCTGTTGACCACCAGCCGGCGCAGGCCGTCACGCCCGCGCAAGGCGCCGTTGTACTGCAGCTCGATCCCCGCTTGCCCGACGAGGTCGCCGGCCTTGTGGCCGGCGAAGTCCCGCGCCTGGAGTTGGCGCTCGCTGATCTCACCCACCCGGCCCAGGGAATGGGCCGCCGCCACCGCCAGCGGATACGAGCGCAACGGGACGACGTCCACGCTCACGCTCGGGAACTCGAGGCGGCGCGCCTCCAGGGTCGCGACCTCCTCGAGGCTGGCGTCGGAACGGATCACCACGGGGCGGAACGGGCCCTCGCGCCGGGCCAGCCGTTCACGCAGTTGCGCCTCCCCCACGCCCAACAGGCGTGCGAGTCGCGCGACCAGGTCGTCCAGGTCCTCGACGTGTTCCGGCTCCAGCACGATGTTGAAGGAGGCGCGATTCTCGACCAGGATGCGGCCGGCGCGGTCCAGGAGTGGCCCGCGTGGCGCGGCGATGGGCACCACGCGGCTGCGGTTCGTCTCTGCCAGCTCCCTGAAGGAGCGGCTGCGGAGGATCTGCAGGTGCCAGAACACGCCGGCCAGGAGCGCCATGGTCAGGACCAGGGCGTTCTGCAACAGCGCCAACCGCGCCTGGACGAGACGCAGGTCTTCGTAGATCTTCACGGTCGCGCCTCGCGGCGCAGCCGGGCATCCACGGCCTGGAACAGGAGCGAGCCCAGCAGCGCGTTCAGGGTCGCCCGGGCCACCAGACCCGTGGCCGCAACGTCGGAGGTGGCGACGTCGAAGACCAGGGCGAAGCGCTGGAACACGAGGGCATCCAGCAACGTGGCGGCGAACACCACCAGGAACCGCGTGATGGCGGCCGCGATCAGGAACCGCGTTGCGACCGCTCCCACCACGAAGCCCACCAGCAGCTTCGTCAGGGCCTGCAGGCCCGAGACGGCGCCGCCGAACTGCAGGTCCTGGATCCAGCCGGCGGCCGCGCCAGACAGCATGCCGTGGGTCTCGCCGAAGGCCAGGCCGCAGTACACCACCACCAGCAGGAACGGGTCGAAGAGCCGGCTCTCCCGGGGCAACACCAGGGTCAGCGCGGTCTGGAGCGCGAGGGCCGCCAGCAGCGCCGCCGCTGTCAGGGGCCACCTCACCGCACGGACTCCGTGAGGGTCAGGTTCTCGGAGGGTAAACGCATCACCAGCACCTGCTCGAGCTGGTCGAAACGTGCCGTCGGTGTCACGATCACCTCGCGGAAGAGCCCGCTGGGTGGGCCCACCGCCCGCACCCGCCCCACCACCAACCCCTTGGGGTAGATGCGGTCGAGGCCCGAGCTCAAGACACGGTCGCCCACCGCCACCTCGGCGAGAGCCGGCACGTAGCGCATCACGAGGTCGGTTGTGCCCTGGTCCTCGAAACCGACCTGCCCGGCGCAGACGCCGGTGACTCGGGTGCGCTCGATCAGCGCGCCGATGCCGGCGTCGCGGTCCAGCAGCAGCTGGACCCGGGCCGCCCGTCCGCCGAGCTTCACCACCCGGCCCACGACCCCAGAGGGGCTGATCACCGGCGCCTGCAGCCGCACGCCGTCGACGTCGCCTTTGTCGATGGTGATGCCGCGGAACCAGGGTACGCCGTCCCGGGACAACACCTCGGCGGGCAAGGTTTCGAAGGGCAGAGCGGCCTTGAGGGCGAGCAACTCGCGGAGCCGGCCGGCCTCCTCGGCAAGGCTGCGGGTCTGTTCCAGCTCCAGCTCGAGGGCACGCGCGCGTGCCAGAAGCCGAGCGTTCTCGTGGCGCACGCCACGCAGGCCCACGTAACCCGACCAGGCGGCCTCGACGCTCCGGAGCACCGCTGCCACGGAGCGTTGCACCGGCGCGAACAGGCGGAACGCCGAACGCTCCAGCAGGGAGTTGCCACCCCCGGCGTCGACCTGGTGGCTGACGATCACCAGGTGGGAGATCACGAGGGCCGCGAGCAACGCGCCGCTCCTTCGGTTCTCGATCGCCTTTGCCAACGTCCTCCCCCCGGCTCCCCTAGTCCAGGCTGATCTTACGCAGCAACTCGAAGTCTGACAGCATGCGGCCGGTGCCGAGCACCACCGAGCTGAGCGGATCCTCCGCGACCGAGACCGGGAGCCCGGTCTCCTCGCGCAGCAGCTTGTCGAGGTTCTTCAGCAGGCTGCCCCCACCCGTCAACACGATGCCACGGTCCACGATATCGGCCGACAACTCGGGCGGCGTACGCTCCAGGGCCACCCGCACCGCGTTGACGATGATGCTGATCGGTTCGGCCAGCGCCTCCCGGATCTCCGCGTCGGTGACCGTCAAGGTCTTGGGGATGCCCTCGATCAGGTCGCGGCCCTTGATCTCCATGGTCAGGGGCTCGTCGAGGGGGAAGGCGCTGCCGATCTCGAGCTTGATCTGCTCGGCCGTGCGCTCACCGATCAGCAGGTTGTACTTCTTCTTGATGTACTGGATCACCGATTCGTCCATCTCGTTGCCCGCCACCCGCACCGACTTGGAATACACGATGCCTGCCAGGGAGATCACCGCGATGTCGGTGGTGCCGCCGCCGATGTCCACCACCATGTTGCCCGAGGGCTCGGTGATGGGAAGCCCGGCGCCGATGGCCGCGGCCATGGCCTGGTCCACCAGGTACACCTCCGAGGCCTTGGCCTTGAGGGCCGAGTCTTTCACCGCGCGTTTCTCCACCTGGGTCACCTCGGAGGGGATGCCGATGATGATGCGGGGGCGCACGAAGGTGTTGCGGTTGTGGGCCTTGCGGATGAAGTAGCTGAGCATCTTCTCGGTGATCTCGAAGTCGGCGATCACGCCGTCCTTCATGGGCCGGATCGCCACGATCTTGCCCGGAGTGCGCCCCAGCATCTCCTTGGCATCCTTGCCCACGGCCTCGACCTTGCCCGTCACGGTGTTGACCGCAACGATCGACGGCTCCGCCACCACGATGCCCTTGGCACGGGCATAAACCAGGGTGTTGGCCGTGCCGAGATCGATGGCGAGGTCGCTGGAGAGGAAGCTCAGGTTGAAGAGCGAGCGCAGGTTCATGAAGTCGCCTGGTTCTCCGTGCGGTTCGTGGGACGCGTGGGGTCGGTCGCCGCGGGGTTAGACCGCCAGCTCGATGCCGTTCTTGTTCCGCTCCTTGACACGGTACATGGCCTGGTCGGCCTTCTGGATCAGCCCTTCGGGGGTCAAGGCATGGTCAGGGTAGGACGCGATTCCGAAGGATGCTGAGATCTGGGCTTTGAGACCTTGGGCCTCGAGGAAGTGATGGGATTCGATGGACTTGCGGATGCGCTCGGCGATCACCAGGGCACCCGCGGGCGGCGTCTCGGGCAACACCACCACAAACTCGTCGCCGCCGTACCGCGCCAGCACGTCGGACTCGCGCACCGCCTGGACCAGGATCTGGCCCACCTCGGAGAGCGTGCGCGAGCCGGCCAGGTGGCCGTGTTGGTCGTTGACGCCCTTGAAGCCGTCGAGGTCCAGGAAGATCACCGAGAGCGGGATGCCATGGCGCTTGCAGCGTTTGATCTCGCGCGAGATGTACAGGTTCAAGTAACGGGAATTGAACAACTTGGTCAGGTCGTCCGTGATCGTGAGCTGCTCCGCCTTCTGGAACAACATGGCGTTCTCGATGGCGATGGCGCAGGGCTCGACCAGGGTCAGCAGCATCTCCAGGTCGCCCCGGGTGAAGCGGCCCCCCTTGCGGTTGATGATCTCCACCACGCCGATGATGCGCCCGCGGGAGATCAGCGGCGCACACAGGATCGAGCGGGTGCGGAACTGGGTGGCGTCGTCGAACTTTCCTGTGAAGCGCGGGTCCTTGGAGGCGTCGTTCACGATCGTGGGCTTGCCGGTGGCGGCCACCCAGCCGGCGACTCCCTCACCGATCTTGACCCGGAAGGCCTGCAGATCCTTGCCCTTCTCGCCCAGGGCCAGCTCGAAGGTCAGCTCCTGCTTCTCCTCGTCCACCATCAGCATGGACCAGGCCTCGGAGGGGATCAGCTCCTGGATCTTGGCCATGATCAGCTCGATCACACGCCGCGGCTCCAGGATCGAGTTGGCGGTCTTGACGATGTCCGTGAGCACGGCCAGTCGCCGCTCGGCCGAACGTGCCTCGTTGCCCGGGCGTCGCTGCGGCGCCGCCCGGGCCGCACGTCGCGGCTTGGCTCCACGCCGCTCCTGCGCCACTAGAAGGCCACCACGACCGTGCGCTTGATCTCGCGCACGCCGCCGTTGAGGCCGGCGGCCCGAATCACGACGTCTTGCCGGCCCGCCTTCTCCAGCTTGATGAATTCGTTGAAGGTGCCGTCGGCGCCGACGTCGAGGCGTTGGCCGTTGACGGTCACCCCGGCCCCGGGTTCGGTCTTGCCCTTCACCTGGAGGATGTCCTGGCGCAGGTCGATGGCCTCGATCTGCAGGGGCGGCGGGGGGCCCTCGCCCCTGCCGCCGCCCTCCGAGCTGGCGATCGTGAAACGGGCGAAATCCGAGAAGCTGCCTTCCACGTTGTTCCGATCCACCGCGGCCACGCGCCAGTAATACTTGCCCACGTCGAGGCTGCGCAGCTCCACCGAGGTGCCCTGGTGTTTGCTGTCGACGAAGGGGCGGTTGAAGTAGGCGCTGTAGTCCACCATCACGTGGTAGGCCGCAGCCTCCGGCACGCCCTTCCAGACCAGCAGCGTCGTGGCCTTCGCCGCGTTGGCGTAGGTGATCTCCGCCTGGTGCGCCGGCGCCAGGAGCACCGGCAACCCCGGCAGCGCCACCTTGGCGGCCGGCTTGCCCGACGCGTCCACCTTGACGGCCTCGTTGGCCTGCAGCGCCAGCTTCTGGCCCGCGCTGGTGATGATCTGGGTCTCGCCCTGGAACAGGCGGAAGTTGCTGTCGCCGGTCTCGGCCACGCGCACCGCCGCGTTCGTCAACTCGCCCACCTGCCCACGCAGCTTCGGCGTCGAGACCTCGGTCGAGCTGCCGGGGACGTTTCGGCGCACGGTCTGGAAGTTCACCTCACCCGAGGAGATGTGCCAGGCGATCTTGCGCGCTTTGGTGGAGGGATCCTCCGTGGTCTCCTCGATGGTGATCAGGCTATCCGGGCGAACGTGGACCAGCGTGCCGTCGAAAAACTGGATCTCGGCCGCCGAGCCCGCCGCGGTACGCACCAGGTCGCTTTTCTTCAGGACCGTGTTGCGATCCGCGCTCACCCACTCGAATGTCCCGACGGGTTTCACCTTCACGCTGCCCTCGAGGGTGGTGAAGCGAGCCGCGGTCACCGTGGCCGGCGGGTTGTCCGCCACCTCCGGTGCGGGAGGACGATCCCGGCTATACAGGAAGTAGCCGACGCCGGCCGCCAGCGCCAGAATCCCCAGGACCGCGCGCCAGACCGTTCGGTAGCTGATCGTGAACCAGTCGAGGAGGTCGTCTTCTGCCTGGCGTTCTCTTCGCCCGCGGGCCATCCGAATCTCTTTCAGCCTTCGAGACTTACGAGGCGCCCGATTATAGCCTCGGGCCTGACGGCGGCGCAAACCCCTCGCGCTTGTTTGCACTCCAAGAGGCCGCTAGAATCGCGGTTTTGCGGGGTCGCGCGATTCGGCGCGCGGACGGACGAAAGCAGGCACGGCATGGCTCTGGGTTACATGCGGCGGCACCGCCGCTGGCTTTATGTCTTTCTTTGGCTGGTGATCGCCGCCTTCATCATCCTCTACATCCCAGCCTTCCAGGGCGCCCAGGCGGGCAGCCCGGGCGAGACCCTGGCCAGCGTCGACGGCCTGCCGATCACGGTCGGGGAGTTCCAGAACAGCTACCTGCGCCAGCGCCAACTGTACGAGCGCCTGTACCAGGGCCGCATGGATCCCCAGATGCTGAAACGCATCGGCCTCGAGGAGCAGGTGCTCTCGGGTCTGGTGGCCGAACGGCTCGTCACCCTGGAGGCGCGCCGGCTCGGCATCAGCGTGGACGACGAGGCCGTGGCCCGCGAGATCGCGAGCTCCCCCGACTACCAGCGGGATGGGCGTTTCATCGGCACCGCAGAGATACGCCGGCTGCTGGAGATGCGAGGCCTCAGCGTCGAGGAGTTCGAGGCCTCGGTGCGCGGCGAGCTGCTGCGCCGCAAGCTGGAGGCCCTGGTGGCGGGCGGCGTGTCCGTGAGCGAAGCCGAGGCGGAGCAGGAGTTCCGCCGGCGCAACGAGACGATCCAGGCCGAGTACGTGCTCGTGGACGCCGCCCGTTTCAAGAGCGAGGTCAAGGCCAGCGACGCGGAGATCGAAAGCCGCTTCGAGGCGCGCAAGGACGACTATCGCATCCCGGAGCGTCGCGTCGTGGATTACCTGTTGATCGACGCCGAGAAGTTGCGGCCCCAGGCGACCGTCACGGAGGCCGAGATCGCCGCCGACTACGCCCAGCGCCGCGAGGAGTGGAGACAGGGCGAGCGGGTCTGCGGCGGCCACGTGTTGATCAAGGTGAAACAGGGCGAGGCCGACGCCGAGGGCCACGCCGACGCCGAGGCGAAGCACCTGGCCGAGGCCGTGTTGGCCGAGCTGCGAGGTGGTGCCGACTTCGCGACGGTCGCCAGGCGGGCCTCGGAGGACAAGGGCTCGGCCCTCAACGGCGGCGACCTCGGCTGCTTCGGACGCGGCGACATGGTGCCGGAGTTCGAGAACGCCGCCTTTGCCCTCGACCCGGGTCAACTCTCGGAGCTGGTGCGGACGCCGTACGGTTATCACCTGCTGAAGATCCACTCGCGCCGCGAGGAAGAGGTGTCTCCCCTGGCTCAGGTGCGGGAACGCATCCAGGAGGGCCTGGTCGCACAGAAGGTGCGCTCCCTGGCCGAGCAGAAGGCGGAGCTCGTCGGCTCGCGGCTGGCGCGTGGTGCGAGCCTGGCCGACGCCGCCACCGCCGCCGGGCTCGACGTGGAACGCAGCGCGCCTCTGGCCCGCGGCGAGCTGGTGGCGCCCCTGACCTCGTCGCGTCTCGTGGCCCGTGTTTTCGAGTTGGCCCAGGGCGCGGTGGCGAGGGAGCCCTTCGCCCTGCCCCAGGGGTTTGGCTTCGTCGCGCTGGTCGAGATCCAGGCCCCGCGTTTGCCCCAGTTGGCCGAGGTCAAGGAGAAGGTGCGCGACGACGTGGAGAATGAGCAGGCCCTCGAACGGGCGCGCGGGTTGGCCGTGGATCTGCGCGCGCGCGCCGAGAAGGCCGGCCTCGACAAGGCGGCCCAGGCCCTGGGCCTGCTGCGCAAGGAGACCCCCAACCCGACGGCCCGTGCACAAACCCTGGGTGATCTGGGCAGCAGCGCCGCTCTCGACGAGGTGGCCTTCAGTTTGCCCGAGAAGGCGCTGTCGGACCCGATCCGGGTGGCGAGCGGCTTTGCGGTGTTGCGGGTGACCGAGAAGAAGGCCTACGTTCGGGCCGAGTTTGACGGTCAGAAGGACGCCATCGTGGCCGCCTTGCGCCAGGAGCGGCGGCGCCAGCTCTTCGAGGCCTTCCTCGAGGAGGCCCGCAAACGGGCCAGCATCGAGCGCCGGCTGGAAGCGTTCCGCCGGGTGGTCGGCTAGGGGGTAGAATCCGGGCTCGCCATGCACGTCGAGGTGCGCAAGGCCGGAGACGTCGTGATCGTCGACCTGGCGGGCAAGCTGACCGCGGGTCTCGGGGACGAGCTGCTGCGGGACACCCTGGCGGAGCTGCTCCAGGAGAGCTGGAAGAAGATCCTGCTCAATCTGTCCGGGGTCTCGTTCATGGATTCGGCGGGGGTGGGTGAGCTGGTGGCCGGCCTCCGGAGAGCCAAGCGCCTCGGCGCGGAGCTGAAGCTCCTCAACGCCGGTGAGAAGGTGCAGTCGACGCTTTACATCGCGCGGCTGCTGCCGGTCTTCGAGCTGTATCAGGACGAGAAAGAGGCCCTCGCCCGCTTCAGCTGAGGCGCCTCAAGCCTCGTTTTCGGCGCGGCCGACGGCGAGGGGTTCACTCGACACCACCTTGAGCTCGGTGGCGCACTCCGGGCAGTGAATCGTCTCGCCGATGTCGAGCTCGTAGCCGTCCAGCTCCAGATCGGCCTCGCACTCGGGACAACGAGTCATGGCTCGACCTCCTATCGCTTGCGGGCCACCACGTAACGCGCCAGGTCGCGAAGTGGCTCGGCAGCCGGGCCGAAGGCCTGCAGGGCTTCCTGGCCGGCGGCGATCAACTCGTCAGCGATCTGCCGGGCTCCGGCCAACCCCGCGAAGGACACGAAGCTGGTCGTCTTGCGCTCCCGCTGCACGGCCCTGCCTGGCGTCTCGGCCTCGCCGCTGGCATCGATCACCTCGTCCACGATCTCGAAGGCCAAGCCCAGGTTCCTGGCATAACCCGTCACCGCTCGCTGGGCCCAGGGCGCCGCCCCCGCTGCGCGCGCGCCCAGCGCGGCCGCCGCGATGAACAGGGCGCCGGTCTTGCGGTGGTGGATGAACTCGAGGGTCTCGAAACGCATGCCGCCGCCCGTCATGGCCAATTCGCTGGCGAGGCCTGCGATCATCCCAGAGGGGCCCGCGGCTCGCCCGAGGTCCTGGGCGATCTCGTGCCGCGTCGTCGCCACCGGGCCTCCCGGCCAGCCCTGCGCCAGGACCTCGAACGCGCGGTTGAGCAGCGTGAAGCTGGCCAGCACCGTGTTCGCCTCGCCGAAGGTGATGTGGCACGCCGGCCGGCCGCGCCGCTGCCGTGCGTCGCCCATGCAGGGCAGGTCGTCGAGCATCAAGCTGGAGGTATGCAGCATCTCGATCGCACAGGCCGCCGGCAGCACGCTGTGGGCATCGCCGCCCAACACGTCGGCCACCAGCAGGGCCAGGACCGGTCGCAAGCGCCTGCTGGGCGCGAACAAGCTGTACCGGGCCGCCTCCAAGATCGCTGGCGTTTCCCCCGCGGGCGCCCATTCCAGCAGCGCCTCCTCGACCTGCCGCTGGCGCTCCGCGAGCGTGGTCTCGAGGGAGAGGAAAACGCCCGCCGCCACTTCGCTCACAAGGTTTCCAAGGCCTGCAGCACCCGTGCCGCGTGACCCTCGACGCGCACCCGCGGAAACACCTTGCGGACGATGCCCTGGGTGTCGATCACGAAGGTGGAGCGGATCAGGCCCACGACTTTCTTGCCGTACAGCACTTTCTCGCCGAAAGCCCCGTATTTCTTCGCCACGAAATTGTCTGGGTCGGAGAGCAGCGGGAAGTTCAGGTCGTGGGCGTCGCGGAACTTCGTATGCGAGGCGACGCCGTCCGGGCTCACGCCCAGCACGACCGCCCCGATTCTCCGCAGCTCCCGGCTCGCGTCGCGGAACGCGCAGGCCTGCTTCGTGCAGCCGGGAGTCATGTCCTTCGGATAGAAGTAGAGGACCACGGTCCGGCCGCGCAGACTCGCGAGGGTGACTCGGCCGCCTTCGTTCGAGGGCAGGTCGAACTCTGGAGCCTTCTGGCCTGGCTGGATCCTGCGGGTCCCGGCCACGGCGGGATCTTACTGCCGCGCTTCTCGGGGCCGCAAGGACGCGGGTGTAGAATCCGCGCGCCGATGGACTACAGGCAGGCAGGCGTCGACATCGACAAGGCCGACGCCGCCAAGCAGCGCATCAAGGCCCTGGCCCGGGGCACCTTCAACGCCGGGGTGCTCTCCGACATCGGCGCCTTCGGGGGACTGTTCCGGCCCGAGTTTTCGGCCTACGAGGAGCCCGTGCTGGTGGCGTCGACCGACGGCGTCGGCAGCAAGATCAAGGTCGCGGTCCTGACCGGTCGCCACGACACGGTCGGCTACGACCTGGTCGCGCACTGCGTCAACGACATCCTGGTGCAGGGCGCGGCTCCGCTGTTTTTCCTCGACTACATCGCCCTGGGCCGGATGGACCCGCCGAAGGTGGAGGCCATCGTGTCGGGTTTCGCTCGCGGCTGTCGCGAGTTCGGCTGCCCGCTAATCGGCGGCGAGACGGCCGAGATGCCTGGCACCTACGCACCGGAGGACTACGACCTCGCCGGGTTCGTCGTCGGTGTCGTCGAGCGCCGGCGGGCGCTGCCGGCCGGAGTTCGGGACGGCGACATCCTCCTGGGCCTGCCGTCCCTGGGCCTGCACACGAACGGATACTCCCTGGCGCGCGGCATCCTGTTCGACCGCTGCGGCTACGGCGTGGACACCCAGCTGGCCGAGCTGGGCCAAAACGTCGGCGACGCGCTGCTCTTGCCCCACCGCGGTTATCTCAACGCCTTGGAGCCGCTCCTGGAGCGCGGCAAGATCCGCGCCCTGTGCCACATCACGGGCGGAGGTTTCCAGGGGAACCTGCCGCGGGTGTTGCCCGACGGCCTGGGCGCCGTGTTGCGCCGGGGCTCGTGGGAGGTTCCGGCGTTGTTCCGCCTGCTGCAGGAGAAGGGCGGCGTGTCCGACGAGGAGATGTACCGCACCTTCAACATGGGCATCGGGATGATCGCGATCGTGTGCGCCGAGGATCTCCACGACGTCGAACACTCCCTCGAACGGCGTGGTGAGACGAGCTTCGTGATCGGCCGCGTGACCGGGGGTGAGGGCGTGCGCTTCGAGTGATGCCCAGCGCGACGATGCGGGCGCGTCGTGTCGGCGTCTTGATCAGCGGCCGCGGCTCGAACCTGCAGGCTCTCGTCGACGCCGGCCGCGAGGGACGACTCGGTGGCGAGGTGGTGGTCGTGGTTTCGAACCTCGCCTCGGCCGGCGGTCTGGAGCGCGCCCGCCAGGCCGGAGTGCCCGCCCTGGTCCTCGACCACCGGGGCGCTGCCCGCGAGGACTACGACGCCGAGCTGGCCATACGCCTGGGCGAGTACGGAGTGGAGCTCGTGTGCCTGGCCGGCTTCACGCGCCGGCTCACGGCCGCTTTCCTCTCGGCCTTCCCGGGACGCGTGCTGAACGTCCATCCCTCGCTGCTGCCCGCCTTCCCCGGGCTTCAGGCGCAGCGCCAGGCCCTCGAGCACGGCGTCAGGGTGAGCGGGGCCACCGTGCACCTGGTGGATGCCGGCCTGGACACCGGGCCGATCCTGCTCCAGGAGGCGGTGCCGGTTCACGAGGACGACGACATCGACACGCTTTCGGCGCGTATCCTGCAAGCCGAGCACCGGCTGTACCCGCGCGCCGCGCGGCTGTTGCTCGAGGGCCGCTGTCGGGTCGAGGGGCGGCGGGTGCGCATCATGGACGCGGCGTGAGCGCTCTCGCGCAGCTCTGCCAGGGCTGCGTCGACGTGGTGACCCCCGAGGCGCTCCAGGCCAAGCTCGCCCGCGGCCTGCCCCTCACCGTCAAGGTCGGCTTCGACCCCACGGCCGCGGACCTCCACCTCGGCCACACCGTGCTCCTGCGCAAGATGAAGGCCTTCCAGGACCTGGGCCACCGCGTGGTGTTCGTGGTCGGGGACTTCACCGGCATGATCGGCGACCCCACGGGCAAGTCCAAGACGCGCCCGCCACTGACGCGCTCCGAGATCGAGGGGAACGCCGAGACCTACAAGCAGCAGGTCTTCAAGATCCTCGACCCCGTGAAGACCGAGATCCGCTTCAACCGCGAGTGGCTGGGAGCGCTCTCGGCCGACGACCTGGTGCGGCTCAGTGCCACCTACAACGTCGCGCGCATGCTCGAACGGCGCGACTTCAAGCAGCGTTACGAGGCCGGCCAGTCCATCTCGGTCCACGAGTTCCTGTACCCCCTCTGCCAGGCCTACGACTCGGTCTTCTTGAGGGCCGACGTCGAGCTGGGTGGCACGGACCAGCTGTTCAACCTCAACGTGGGCCGGGACATCATGCCGGCCTACGGCCTCGAGCCCCAGGTGGTGATGACGACGCCCTTGCTCGAGGGCACCGACGGCGTCGAGAAGATGTCGAAGAGCCTCGGCAACTACGTCGGCGTGACCGAGCCGGCCGAGGTGATGTACGCGAAGTTGATGAGCGTCTCCGACGAGCTGATGTGGAGGTACTACCCGCTGCTCACGGACCTGGGCCCGGAGCAGCTCGCCGCTGAGCGCGCCCGGGCCGCGCCCATGGCGTCCAAGATGCTCCTGGCCCGGCGCATCGCGGCCGACTTCCACGGTGCGGAGGCGGCGCTGGCCGCCGAGTTGGAGTGGCGGCGCGTGCACCAGCACGGACAAGCGCCGAACCGATTGGCGCAGCTGCAGGTGGCGCCCGGCGAGGCGAAGCTCCACGAGCTGCTGGTGCGCGCCGGTCTGGCGCGGTCCAACAGCGATGCCGTGCGGCTCGTCAAGCAGCGTGCCGTGCGGCGCGACGGCGTCACCCTGGACGGGGCGCCCCTGCTCCTCTCCGTGGGCGAGAGCTTCGTGCTGCAGGTTGGCGCCCGCCACTTCGTGCGTGTCGTGGTCGCCACTTGACATGCCCCAACCGCTCTCGTAGACTTTTCGGTTGCCGGGGGCGGTGAGACGGTGCCGGGGTGCTTCCTCAACACTTGTCTCTGCCGCCTCCCCCAGAAGCCCGAACCCGCCGGGGTTGACAGGACCCTGTCTTTTTCGATATTCTGGTCGGGTCCTCTGAAGTTGGGGCGGCTCTTTGAAAACTAGGTGCGCGTGACGATTCCGAAGCGAGATTTCGGCCTAGGAACCAAGATTTACTTCGGTTAACGAAGGGGCCGCGCAAGCGGCTCAGAGAGTTCAACTGGAGAGTTTGATCCTGGCTCAGAATCAACGCTGGCGGCGTGCCTAACACATGCAAGTCGAGCGCGAAAGCGGGGCAACCCGCAAGTAGAGCGGCGAACGGGTGAGTAACGCGTGGGTGATCTACCTCCGAGTGGGGAACAACATCGGGAAACTGGTGCTAATACCGCATGACATCCTCGGGTCGCACCGGGGATCAAAGCCGGGGACCGCAAGGCCTGGCGCTTGGAGAGGAGCCCGCGTCCGATTAGCTCGTTGGCGGGGTAACGGCCCACCAAGGCGACGATCGGTAGCCGGCCTGAGAGGGCGGACGGCCACACTGGGACTGAGACACGGCCCAGACTCCTACGGGAGGCAGCAGTGGGGAATTTTTCGCA
>Ga0187893_10000311_pt1 | contig 126251 bp, 66 predicted proteins | sample MA1701074metaG_FD_139574 | JGI IMG/M metagenome (GOLD analysis project Ga0187893, IMG submission 139574) | White microbial mat communities from a basaltic lava cave in the Kipuka Kanohina Cave System on the Island of Hawaii, USA - MA170107-4 metaG ...
CACGCCCCCCGAGATCCTGGCCGCAGGCACCGAGGCGATCCATCGCGGCGAGACCCACTACACGCACTCCCTCGGCCTTGCGGAGCTGCGCGAAGCCATCGGGCGGCGGTACAAGACCCGCTATGGCGCGACGGTTCATCCGGAGCAGATCCTCGTGACGATGGGCTCCTCGCCGGCGTTCCTCTACCTCTTCGCGGCCCTCGTAGAGTCCGGCGATGAGGTCCTCGTCGGGACGCCCCACTACTCCTGCTATCCGAACTACATCCGCTTCTTCGGCGGGACGATGGTCACGGTGCCGACGGACCCTCGCGACGGCTACAAGCTCGACCCCGAGCGCGCGAAGAAGGCGATCACGCCGCGGACGCGGGCGGTGATCATTAACTCGCCTTCGAACCCGACCGGCGCGGTTCTCGCTGCGGACCGCATGCGCGCCATCGCCGCGCTCGGGCTGCCCGTGATCTCGGATGAGATCTACCACGGCCTCGTCCACAGTGACGGCGAAGACGGGCGGGAGCACTCGATCCTCGAGTTCACGGAGCGGGCCTACGTCCTCGACGGATTCTCGAAGCGTTACGCCATGACCGGCTGGCGGCTCGGCTACCTCATCGTCCCGCGCGGCGAGCTGCGTCCGTTCCAGAAGATGCAGCAGAACTTCACGATCTCGGCCAACTCGTTCGTCCAGAGGGCCGGCATCGCGGCCCTGGAGAAGTGCGACGGTGCGGTGGAGGCGATGCGAAAGAGCTACGAGCGCCGCGCGAAGCTCACGGTCGAGCTGATGCGCGCGGTCGGCTTCGGAATCCCGGTGCCGCCGCAGGGCGCGTTCTACGTCTTCGCCGACGCGTCGAAGTTCACCGAGGACAGCTACCAGTTCGCTTTCGAGCTTCTGGAGAAGGCCGGAGTCGGCGTCGCGCCGGGAGTGGACTTCGGCGAGGCGGGAAAGCGCTCGGTGCGCTTCTCCTGCGCCAGCTCCGAGGAGAACATCCGCGAGGCGGCGAGGAGGCTGGGGGAGTATCTCTCCCGGTGACGGTTGCCTCGAACCGATGTCCCGAAACACGAGAGGGCCTCAGGAGTATCTGATGGGATTTGCAATGTCCATGGCCTTCACACAGGATCGTGCCACCAGAGTCCGTGATCTCTCAGGTCGTCCGAATGAGGCCGCTTCTCTCAATGACTCCTTTACAAAACGGGGAGGGACTCAGATACTCCGCGAGTTTGTTGGAGGAACTCATCTGATCAGGGAGGTTCGAAATGGTCCCGAGTCGATCCGTACGTCCGTGGGTTTGTATCTGCGTCGTCGCGCTGGCCCTTGGATCCGGGTGCTACGGGAAGAGTGTCCTCTCCTCGGGCATTTCTAAATGGCACGCCGACCTCAAAATGAACAAGTACGGGAAGGAGGCGGTCTTCGTGCCGATTTTCTTCATCGTCCTTCCGTTCACCTCGTTGATCGACTACTTCATCCTGAACTCGATCGACTACTGGAGAGCCGACGGCGATCCCCTGGCCCTGGGCCTCGAGCCCGGAAGGGAAGAGCTGGGCGTCCGCGCCGTCCGGAGCGAAGCGGACGCCGAGGGGGCGCCGTGGCGCATGGCGATCGGGTCCGACCGGTCCATCCTCGAAGACCGTTCCGGACGCTCCGTCGCCGAGTTGCGCCGGATGGAGGATGGCTCGCTCGTGCTCACCGACTTTGCCACCGGAGCCGAGCGCAGAATCACCCGGGAGGAGATCGCATCCCGGCGGCGGTGACATGGCGATCGTCCGATAGCTTCGTCCAGGGGACTGGCGCGAGGGAGCAGGATTTGGAAGCGCAACCTCGCTACCTCGTAACCGTTCAGCGGCGATAAGCCGCCGCGCGGAGAGCTCGGCCGCTGCATAGCCGGGGTTCGCGGTCGGCTTCATCGCCGCGCTCTTGGCGAGCGGATAAGCCGACCGCGATCCGCGGAGAAACGAGAGGACGCACGGGCCGGGCGAGCTTCATCCGCGATGGAACGCGCAAAGGCCGGTGAACGGTTACGTTATCTCTTCGGCTACGCCCTCGCTGAGAGGCCGCTCGGAGAGTGCGTGGATCGCCTGAATGGGAAAGCACTGGCCGAGCGCGGCGTGCTGCGCATCCAAACGTAGGACCTGCGGAAGCCGATGTTCCAATCGCCCCGAGGACGCCGAGGGGATAGAAAAAACCAGGCCAGAAACTCGGGAAACATGGCAACATATCCAGGGAGACTCTGCGGAGCCGGTTCGCGCACGCAGGAGCCCTGGCCGACGGGAGCGAGTACGAATGGCACGAGGATCCCGCCTGGGATCCGTTCGCCGAGCTTCACGGCCTCCCGGAAGGAGAGAAACAGGTGAAAACGTTCCCGTTGTCGCTGGTCGCTCTGCTCGGCGCTCCGATCGCAGGCGCGGGGGAGGAACAGGGCGAGTGGGTCGCCATCTCGGAGAGCGTCACATCGAACGTGGAGCCGAAGTGGCCGGGCCTCGCGGCCGGAATCGCGGTGGATCCGGCCTCGGGCGAGGTCTACATGGTCGTCTCGGGGGTCGGGGTGTGGAAGAGCAAGGACCGCGGGACCACGTTCGAGCAAGTGGACGGCGGCAACGTCGGCGGACGCTGCGAAACGGGCGCGGCGATCAGCGTCGATCCGATGGGCGGCGGCCGGCTCGCCTTCTTCCAGCTCGACGGGAAGAGCGCCTGGACGCCGGACGGAGGGAATACCTGGAACCCTTGCAACGACATGAGCCGAGGCTTCGACTTCGTCGCGGTCGACTGGACCGACCCCAAGGCTCGCCGCATGTTCGGCGTCCGCCACGAGAGCGGCGAGGTCGGCCTCCTCTCGGAGGATTCGGGCGCCACATGGAAGGTGCTCGACAAAGGATTCAAGAGTTTCGGCGTCTTCGACTTCGATACGCTCGTGACCTCGCGCGGCGACGGCATCGAGCGCTCGACCGACGGCGGCGAGACATGGAAGAAAGTGGCCGATGTGAACCCCACGGGCCGCGTCATGGTCCATTACGTAGGGGTCGGCTACTGGCTCTACGACCGAGGAATCCTTGTGAGCAGGGATAAAGGGGCGACGTGGACCCCGCTTGCCGGCGGGGTGAGCGCCTGGTTCGGCCCTTACTTCGGCAAGGATGAGAAACACATGGTCGTCGTGGGAAAGGCGGGCTTCCACGAGACGACCGATGGGGGCGTGACCTGGAAGCTGGTCGCGGCCGCGCCGGACGTGAAAGACTTCGGCGGTCCCTGGTACCCCAATTACGCCTGGGACGCGAACGCGAATATCTTCTACGCCTCGAAAATGGGGAAGCCGGCCTACAAGCTTCAGCAGGTCGGGACGGAAACTCCGAAGGTCGTCGATATCTGGCCCGCCGTTCCTCCGGATGAGAGCGGCGCCATCGGCCCCGAACGGTTCCGCATGTCCCCGAAGCTCGATCGAACGCAGGTCGAGGTGACGGAGTCGACCCGGATGGTGACCGGCGTCACCCGGCCGACCTTGACGGTCTACACGCCGCCTGGCGACAAGAACACGGGGACCGCGGTCCTGGTCTGTCCCGGAGGCGGCTACTGGAACCTCTACTGGCAGCTCGAAGGCGAGGAAGTCGCCGCTTGGCTCAACTCGATCGGCGTGACCGGCATCATCCTCAAGTACCGCGTGCCGCGCCGCCCCGATGAGCCCGAGAAGGAGCCCGCGCGCCGTCCCCTCCAGGATGCCCAGCGAGCCGTGAGTCTCGTGCGCAGCCGGGCGAGCGAATGGGGCATCAATCCGGAGGCGATCGGAATCGCTGGTTTCTCGGCGGGCGGCCATCTCGCCGTGGCGACGGCTACGAGCTTCGAGAAGCGAACGTACAAGCCGATCGACGGCGTGGACGAGATCAGTTGCCGGCCGAACTTCGTCATCCCGGTCTATTCCGGATATCTGAAGGCGAAGGATCGGGATGAACTGGCGCCAGGCCTGACGATCCCGGCCGGGACGCCGCCGGTTTTCCTCGCACACGGCGGCGACGATCCCATCAGCCCCCCGGAGCACAGTCTGCTCCTGTACCTGGCGCTCAGGCGAGCCAAGGTCCCGGCGGAGCTCCACATCTACGCCGGCGCCACGCACGACTTCGGCGTACGCGCGAGCGACCAAGCCTGCTCCAGGTGGACGGAGGCCTGCGCCGGATGGATGAGCAACCTTGGGTTCCTGAGGGGAAAACCGAGGAAGTGAAGCCGATGGAATCCGGCCGAATAGGCGGAGAAGCGATCAGGTCGGCGCGGGGCATCGTCATCATCCTCAGTCTTCTCCCCTCCCTGCCCGCTTGCAGCTCCGTCGGTCTCTACCTGCGGGCTCGGGGCCGCGATCTGGCGGACCTCATCAACTTCAAGCGGCCGGACTTCAAGCGAGAGACGAATTCCCGAGGCCTCGGACACGGCTTCGGCGTGCGGGTCACGGCGACGGAGTTCCTGTCGCCGGCGTTCGGCGGAGGCGGCGATTATCCCCAGCGCGAGACCTACGGCCGGAGGCGGCTCGTCTACAGGAACGGGACTTTCGGTTTCCTCCTCGTCGACTTCTTGAGCCGCGGCGAGGATCCGGGCCCGATCTTCGATTTTCACATCCTCGGCGTGCCGACATCGCGGCGTTCCCTGGCGCTCTGGGGCGGTCCGCCCCCTTTCCAGCAGCGCTTCCGCCTCGGCGGTGAACTGGCCTTGCCCTTCAGCTCGTGGGGCCTCTACCTCAACCCCTTCGAAATCCTCGACTGGACCGCCGGCCTCGTCGGGCTCGATCCCGGCGACGACGACTGGCTCGACGTCTTCGGGGCGCCCTTGGAGGAAGATCCCTCAGAGCGGCAGAAGGCGCACGAGGAGGAAATCCGCGCCCGGATCGCGAAACCGATTCCAGGCTTCAGGCTCATCCAGGAGCGGAACGCCCAGGGCTACCCGGAATACCGCCACGAAGCGACCGGCATCACCTTCGTCCTCATTCCGGGTGGGACCTTCCTCATGGGCTCCGGCGACAAGCGCATGGATTCTGGCTGGGAGCGGCCGCTCCACCCCGTCACGCTCGACTCCTTCCTCATCGCCAAGTACGAGGTGCGCCAGGGCGAGTGGAGCGGGATCATGGGCACGAACCCCTCCCGCTTCACCGGCGACGACATGCCCGTCGAGAACCTCCGCTGGGTGGACTCGAAGGACTTCTGCCGCCCTACAGGCCTCTCCCTGCCGACGGAGGCCCAGTGGGAATACGCCTGCCGCGCGGGCACGAGGACTCTCTTCGCTTTCGGGAATGAACTGCGACCGGACCAGGCCCGATTTGCTGCCATCGAAGAAACGTGGGATTACGACCTGGACGACATCAGGAAGAAAAACGATCCCCGCAGAATCCTTCGCGGCCGGGCGAAGTCCACACTGCCGGTCGAGTCCTTCGACCCGAACGGGTTCGGCCTCCACAACATGCACGGCAACGTCCGGGAATGGTGCGAGGACACCCTCGACGGCTCCTTCTACGAGAAGCGAGCGGCGCGGGCGCGAAACCCGGTCTGCAGGGAGGGATCCGGCGGGCACGCTCTCCGTGGCGGCTGCGCGATGAGCACAGTCAAGGATTGCCGCTCGGCGGCCCGCGACAGCCCCCATCACGCCGACAGAATCAAATACTGCGGCTTCCGTCCGGTCTTCAACCTTGCCAAACCGACGGAGGCCCCTTGAGAGACGGAGGACCGTGCGCTGTAATCGTTCGCTTTGGAGGAACCGATGAACGAATCCACGAGATCGAACCGCGCCATCACCCGTAGACGGTTTCTTGGGAGCGCCGGCGCCGGCCTGGCGGCCTTACAGGTCGCTCCCGCTCAGCTCCTCGGAGGAACGAACGGCGGCGCTCCCGGCGACAAGCTGAACGTCGCCTGTATCGGGGTCGGCGGTCGGGGGAGGGCCAGCGTCGACGCATGCGCCGGCGAAAACATCGTCGCATTGTGCGACGTGGATGACCGGCAGGCGGGGGACGTCTACGCAATGTTCCCGCAAGCGAAGCGATACCGCGATTTTCGCAAGATGCTCGATGAGCTGGACAAGTCCATCGACGCTGTGACGATCGGCACGCCGGACCACACGCACGCCGTCGCCGCCCTCGATGCCATGCGCCGAGGGAAGCACGTCTACTGCGAAAAGCCGCTGGCGCACTCGATCTTGGAGATCCGCGCCCTGATGAAGGCCGCGCGCGAGCGCAAGGTGATCTCGCAGCTCGGCAATCAGGGCCATTCATCCGACAGCATCCGCTCGTTCTGCGAGTGGATCTGGAACGGCGCGATCGGCAGCGTGACCGAGATCCACGCCTTCTGCGACGCCTTCCGGCACATCTACTGTCAGATCGACAAGCTTCCTCGGCTCGCCGAGAAGCACGAAGTCCCCTCGGGCGTCGACTACGACCTCTGGCTGGGCCCGGCGGAGTTCCGGCCGTACAGCCCCCTTTGGGTTCCCTTCGCCTGGCGCGGCTGGCTGCCCTTCGGCACCGGCTGCATCGGCGACTGGGTCTGCCACGTGGTCGATCCGTCGTTCTGGGCCCTCGACCTCGGGCTGCCCTCGACGATCCGCGCCGAGGTCAAGGACTACGATCCGAAGAAGCACGCCGACGTCTACCCGCAGGGCGTCAAGGTCACCTTCCAGTTCCCGGCGAAGGGCGCGCGCGGGCCCGTGAAGCTTGTCTGGTTCGACGGCAGCGAGCGGCCTCCGCGCCCCGAGCAACTCGACGCGGGGCAAGAAGTGCCTGGAATCGGTGCGGTCATCTATGGCGACAAGGGGGTAATCATCCACGGCTCCCACGGTGCGGGAGGCTGCCGGCTCGTCCCCGATGCGAGGATGAAGGAATACAAGCAGCCCGATCGCAAGATCCCCCGCGTGAAGGACCATCACCGGGATTGGCTCGACGCAATCCGCGAGAACCGCCCGGCCGGTTCGAGCTTCGAGTACGGCGGGCCGCTGACTGAGATCGCGCTGCTGGGAGCCGTTGCCATCCGCTTTCCCGGAGAGGAGCTGAAGTGGAATGCGGAAGCGATGCGCTTCACGAACCATCCGGGAGCGAACGCCTACGTAGCACCGCCCCTGCGGCCGGGCTGGAGCCTCTGAGGGAAGGCGCCGTGTCGCGAGCCATCGCTCTCTCCCTCGCGCCGCTGGCCGCGTTCCTCGCCGGTGGTTCGGTTGTCTGCGAGGAGCCGTTCGCGGCCCCTCTCCCCACCGGCGTTCGGGCGGTGTGGGATCCGGTGAAAGCGCACCGCGAAACCACCCCCACCCGCGAGCGGACCTGCATCAACGGCTTGTGGCTCTTTCGGCCCGCCGACTCACGCACCGAGCCGCCGCCCGCCGGCGACTGGGGCCACTTCAAGGTCCCCGGCTGCTGGCCGGGCATCACCGACTACATGCAGAAGGATTGCCAGACGCTCTTCGCGCACCCGCGCTGGAGAGATGCGAAGGTCGGCGAACTGACCGCCGCATGGTACGAGCGCGAGATCTCCGTGCCGGACGGATGGGCCGGACGCAGGATCGCACTCTCCGCCGACACCGTGAACTCCTACGCCGCCGTTTTCCTCGACGGAAAGAAGGCCGGCGAGATCCGGTTTCCCGCAGGCGAAGTGGATTTGACTCCGCACTGTCGCCCCGGAGCCGGCCATTTGCTGACCATCCTCGTCGTTTCCATGCCGCTCAAGGCGGTCATGGCATCCTTCGGCGACACTGCAGCGCCCAAGAACGTGAGGGGAACCGTGGCGCGGCGAGGCCTCTGCGGGGACGTCTACCTCGCTAGCGGGCCGGCGGGGGCGCGGCTCGCCGATGTGCGGATCGAGACATCGGTGGCGGCGAGCAGGATCACGCTCGATGTGGGGCTCGAAGACCTTGCGGCCGAAGGCCGTTACCGTTTGAGGGCCGAGGTGACCGACCATGGGCTCCGAATCCGGGAGTTCACGAGCCGGCCTTTTCGAGGAGCCGACCTCAAGGACGGGCGCATCTCGTTCGGAGAGAACTGGAGACCGGAGAAGCTCTGGGATATCCACACGCCGCAGAACGTGTACACCCTCGGCGTGTCACTCATCGACTCCGAGGGCAACATGCTCGACTCCGGCCATCCTTCCGTCTTCGGCTTCCGCGAGTTCGCCATCAAGGGGAGCGATTTCTTCCTGAACGGCAGCCGCATCTACCTCTCCGCCCTGCCGCTCGACAACGCCGAGGTGGGCGCCGCCTGGGCCGGCTACGAGAGCGCCAAGGAGAGCCTGCTGCGCCTGAAGAGCATCGGCATCAACTTCGTCTACACCCACAACTACGGCTGCGCGCCGGGAACGCACCTGAGCTTCGCCGAATCGCTGCGGGCGGCGGACGACGTCGGGATGCTCGTCGCGCTGTCGCAGCCTCACTTCGGCCAGTACGACTGGAAGCCCTCCGATGCCGACCGGCGAAACGGCTACGCCCGCCACGCCGAGTTCTACACTCGCGTCGCTGGGAACCACCCGTCCGTCGTCTTCTATTCGATGAGCCACAACGCGACCGGCTACAGCGAGGACATGAACCCGGACATGATGGACGGCGCCTCGGACCCGCGCGATTCGTGGTCGCGGAACAACGCCAAGCTCGCCTTGCGCGCGGAGGCGATCGTCCAGCGGCTGGATCCCGGCCGCATCGTCTACCACCACTCATCCGGCAATCTTGGCTCGATGCACACGAGCAACTTCTACACGAACTTCGCGCCGATCCAGGAGCTGGACGACTGGTTCGAGCACTGGGCGGCCCGCGGGACGAAGCCGGTCTTCACCTGCGAGTACATGGTACCGTGCACCTGGGACTGGACGATGTACCGAGGTTGGTACAAGGGAGTCCGGAATTTCGGGAGCGCCCGGATCCCCTGGGACTATTCCGTCGCCGAGTGGAGCGCTCAGTTCCTCGGCGACCGGGCGTATCGGATCGGCGAGCCCGAGAAGGCCAACATCCGCTGGGAAGCCAAGCGATACCGCGCCGGCAACCTCTGGCACCGCTGGGACTACCCGCACCAGGTCGGCTCGAAGGTTTTCGACGTGCAGCACGAGATCATCGGCGCTTACCTGACCAGCAACTGGCGCGCGTTTCGCGCCTGGGGCGTCTCGGCGATTTCGCCGTGGGAGCACCACTTCTTCTGGAGCCTGCGCCCCGGCGCCGACAAGCACCGGAGGGATCTCCCGGTCGACTGGGAGAACCTCCAGCGGCCCGGTTTCAGCGCGGACTTCATTGAGGGGCGCCTGGAGCGAATGGACCTGGCCTTCGAGCGATCGGACTGGGTCCCCACGGCCGATGGGCAGGCGGTCCTGAGAAACAACAGGCCGCTCCTCGCGTTCATCGCCGGCAAGCCGGCGGCGTTCACCTCGAAGGACCATCTATTCACGCCGGGCGAGAGCTTCGAGAAGCAGATCATCGTGATCAACAACTCGAGGGAGACCGTGACCTGCGACTGCCGGTGGTCGCTGGGCCTGCCTGAGGCCCAGTCGGGCTCGACGAAAATCACCATCCCCACGGGCGAACGGGAGCGGATTCCGCTGCGCTTCGCGCTGCCCGCCGATCTGGCCCCCGGGAAGTATGAGCTGACGGCGACCGTCCGCTTCGGGACCGGAGAGAGGCAGGAGGACTCCTTCACGATCCACGTCGTGCCGAAGCCGGAGCCGCCGCGCGTCGGGCTGAGAATCGCGCTCTTCGACCCCAAGGGCGAGACCGCGAAGCTCCTTGAAGGGATGGGGATTGGCTTCCAGGCGGTGGAGGCCGGCGCGGACCTCGCTCGGTATGAAGTCCTCGTCGTCGGAAAGGGAGCGCTCACCTTGGACGGCCCTGCACTGGACATCGGCCGCGTGCGCGACGGCCTGAGGGTGCTCCTCTTCGAGCAGACCTCCGAGGTGCTGGAGAAGCGCTTCGGGTTCCGGGTGGCGGAGTACGGCCTGAGGCAGGTCTTCCGGCGGGTGCCCGATCACCCGATTCTGGCCGGCCTCGACGGGGAGCACCTGCGCGACTGGCGCGGCTCGGCGACGCTCCTCCCGCCGCGCCTCAAGTACGAGCTGAGCCCTCGCCTGTCCTACGTGCCGGTCGTGACGTGGTGCGGCATCGAGGTGTCGCACGTCTGGCGCTGCGGGAACCGAGGCAACGTCGCCTCGGTGCTCATCGAGAAGCCGGCTCGCGGCGATTTCCTTCCGGTCCTCGAAGGCGGTTACAGCCTGCAGTACAGCCCGCTCATGGCGTGCCGGGAGGGGAAGGGGCTCGTTATCTTCTGCCAGATGGACGTGACGGGGCGGACAGAGTCCGACCCGATCGCCACGCGATTGGCCGGCGCTCTCCTCGATTTCATCTCGAAGCCGTCCGCTCATCCGTTACCTCCGTCGAACCGCGTCCTCCTCTCGGGCGGCGGATCGGCTTGCAGGTCCCACCTCGAGGCGGCGGGCCTTGCTGTGGACGAGTATTCGGGCGGGCCCCTTCTGCCCGAGCAGGTCCTGGTCGTGGCCTCCGGATGGGGCGAGAGACTGGACGCGCACGCACGGACCATCGCCGATTTCCTTAAGGCCGGCGGTCGGCTCCTGGCCCTGGGACTCAATGAGGTCGAGGCCGGCGCGCTCTTGCCGTTCAAGGTGGCTATGAAGAGAGGGGAGCACATCGCCTCGCACTTCGAGCCGGGTGGAATCGGGTCGCTCACGGCGGGCGTCGGCCCCGCGGACGTGCACAACCGCGATCCGCGCGACATCTCCCTCGTCGCCGGCGGGGCCGTGGCCATCGGCAATGGGGTCCTGGCGCACGCCAAGGACCTCCCGATCGTCTTCTGCCAGCTCGCTCCCTACGAGTGGAGCGAGGCCTCTCACGAGCAGCACAACGTGCGGCGCACCTTCCGCCGCACCTCGTTCCTCCTCACGCGCATCCTCGCCAATCTCGGGGCCGCCGGGGAGACGCCGCTTCTCGATCGCTTCAAGACTCCGGCGGGAACCGCGGAGAAGAGGTGGCTCGAAGGTTTCTATCTGGACGAGCCCCAGGAGTGGGACGACCCGTACCGTTTTTTCCGGTGGTGAGAATCATCGCTTCTTGGAGCCGTCCTGCGGCGGATCGGGCGATCCCGGGCGCATTTCCCGCACCACCTTTGCCGCTTCGGCGACGACCTTCAGCTCCTCTCCGTCGAGCTGGTCGAAGAGGCGGCGCTTGCGCAGGTCGAAAGAGCGGCGCGGCTCCTCGTCGGGTGCGTTTCGCTGCGATCCATTGTGGAGGCACCATCCGGCCGCCCCTCCGATCGCCGAGCCGCGGAGATCGGCCAGGAAGTCGGCGGCGACCGGCTCCCAGCGGGCGTAGCCGCGCCGGAACGGCTCCTGATAGTGGACCGGAACCCTGCGGCCGATTTTCTCCATCAAGGTCAAGGACTCGCGGGTCTTGGCCTCCGTGCGGCCCGGCGACTCCGCATCGCGCGGACGGTGCGGGCTGAGAAAATCGAGGCCGATGGTGAAGAGGGAGTCCCGAACGTCGTCCAGACTCAGGTCGTGACCTCCGAAGGAAGCGGTTACGAACCGCTTCGCATCGAGGCTCCTGACCGTGTCCCTCAAGCTCTTCAACTCCGTCCCGCTCACGTAACGATCGTCGCGGACGTCGCGTTCATTGGCGAGGTCGAGATACCAGTTGCGATGGGCGCGCAGTTCTCCGACCAGGGTCTCCACCGCGCGCCGGTGGGCGGCAAGGTCGGGCAACCGGCCGCCGGGCGGCTTCGAAGGCGATGCCAGGGGTCGTTGTCCACGCGCGAGGGTGACGTCCACAACGATCCCTCTCCGATCGCATTCGGCGATGAGCCATCGAAGCTTGCCCAGGAACGGCTCCCGTGGCCCGCCGTCGGCGCCGACCGCCGAGACATCGTTGTCGTACCCACCCCAGGTGGCCCAGACGCGAAGCCAGTTGAATCCATGGCGCGAAGCGTCATCCAGGTCGCGCCGTATGAAGTCTTCGGTAGCTCCCAGCCCGCCGTAGTAGCTGAGCCCCAGGAGAAAGGTCGGCTTTCCGTTCAGCGTGAAGCGGGTGCCGTCGATCCCCAGCACCGTCGAGCCCGCCGTCGAATCGGCGGCGGCCGGCTCGGCCGCTACGGCAGTAACGAAGGGATTCGACGCCGCCGTGATGCGCATCGCGTGGCCGCCGGCGGGCGCGAGGCGCGCTTGAACGACGGTGGCGGCATCGACGATGAAGCGCTCCTCGATGAGGGCCGTCGCAGGAGCATTCGCGTCGGCAGGGTCGGAATAGACCTCGGCGACGTGTTCGCCTGGGCCGAGGAATGCGAGCCGCAGGTCGATCTCGCGCGCCTCGCCGTCGGTCATCGCTCCGACGTACCACTCCCCCCCGCGGCGCCGCGCGATGGCGATGGAGTCGCCGACCCGGGCGGAGAGGACGCGGGTCTCATCCCAGACGGTCGGCACGCGGACGACGAAGCCCAGGCCCGGCTGAGCTCGGTACGCCTCCGGGAAGTCGACCATCATCGGCATGGGGTCCTCGTAGACCACGTACATCGCCAGCATCCGGGCGCGGGTTCCCATCACCACGGGCGCGACGTTCCGCGGGGCGAAGTCCTTCGGCCGCACCGATCGGAAGCCGCCCTGGTGGTAGTCGAGCGGGCCGGCGAGCATGCGGGTGAAGGGCACGAGCAGCTCGTGCTCCGGGCTGCTGCCGGTCTTGCTCCACTTGTCGTACTCGAGGTTGAGGACTCCCTCATGCGTGAGGAGGTTGGGATAGGTCCTGCGGATCCCGGTCGGTTTGTGGATGCCGTGGAGGGTCACCGTCAGGCGGTGATCGGCGGCCTTCTTCACGAGCTGGTGCACGAAGCGGACCATCTCTTGATCGTCCCGGTCGAGGAAGTCGACCATCACCCCCTCGATGCCCCACTCCTCGTAGATCGGGAAGGCACGGTCCATGTGCCGCTTCGCGGCCTCCCAGTGCATCCAGACCCGCAACCTCACGCCTTTCCTGCGGGCGTGGGCGAGGACCGCAGGCAGATCGATCGCGGGCACGCTCTTCGTGATGTCGGCCCCCTCGTAGGGGACGATCGGCCCGCCGTACCAGGCGGTATCGAAGCCATCGAGCGAGTGATAGGGGATGCCTTGCTCCGCGCAGAAGTCGATGTAGTGGAGCATGGTCGCGGTGTTCAACCCGCCCTGGAAACCCGCCGGCCCGACCTCGTAGCCGTTCCACCACGGAAAGGTGCTCTTGCCCGGGCGGATCCAGGAGGTGTCGGCTATGGCGCACGGGTCGTTGAGCGCCAGGACGAGGTTGGATTCGAGGAGGCGCGCCGGCGAGTCCGCGACCATCAACACGCGCCAGGGAGAGACGTGAGGCGCCCTGGACTCGACCTTGAGACCCGCGCGACCCGGAAGCGGGGAGAGCCTGGCTTCGAGGCGGCCCGGCGCGTGAGGATGGGCCTTGAGGTAAAGACCCGCGTAGTCGGTGAGGTCCGCTTCGGTCACCGCAGCCCAGATGCCTCCGGCGGACTCCCCGGAGAATTCAAGGAGGAGCGGCAGGGCGATGAGAGGAAGCTTGTGCGCTTCTTGGAGCGGGCCGACCGTGTAGTAGTTCTCGTAGGAAGTCGTGAAGCCGTCGAGCGGCAATGCGTACGCTCGGGGATCGCCTCGAAACGCGAAGAGGGTGCGTTCTTCGGCGATGCGGAGGTCGTTTCGATCCTCACGCGACGGAAACCGGTAGCGGAAGGCGACTCCATCCACGTACGCTCGAACAACGACATCGATGCGGCGCCGCGGCGCTGTGGGTGGATCGAGGGATCTCTCGATGGATTCCTCGAGCGCGACGACGGCTTCTTCGAATCGCTCGCGAAGGACGCTCGTTTTACCGGGGAAGATTCGATCGGTCCGGTCCACCCGCCGCCGCTCGACGCGGACCGCGCGAAGCCCGGAGACGAGGGGGCCGCCGCCGATGGATCCGTCGCCGGCGAAGTCGATTCCGAGTCTGCCGTCCTCGATGAGCCGCCTTCCTCGGAAGGAGACGTGGAAGACCGGGACGCCGAGTTCGTTGCCCGGCGACTTGAGTTCGATGGCGATCTCGAGCTCGCCGCCGGGGGACTTGACAACGATGGGACCTTGGGGACTCTCCGAGTCCTGCACCGCAGCCGGCGGCGCGCCGGCTCACCCATATCGGCAGAGTGGGCCTTGGAGAAGGAAAGGCAGCGCGAAGATCAGGATCACCGCTGCGGTAGAAGTCTTCATGACAGAAAAAAGTCTCCTTAATCCTGGTCGGACCCGTCGAGCGACTCGCCGCTTCGATCTCCGTTCGCAAGTGAACGACTCGCCGCGCCGGCGATACGCGCGGGCCGGCGCATTCAACCGCTGCGCGAGGATCGGGTCAAGGGACCCGACCCCGCCGGCGCCGGCGGGGTGCTGGGGGCCTTGAGATCTTCGATTGAAGAATGGATCATGAGCGGCGCGAGATGCAGATGAAAGGTCAGTCCAGGACGGCGAAGACGCCGAAACAGTGCACCGACGAGCTGAAGGAGCCGCGGAAGACCGACATTGCAAGGCTCCGCGCGCTCATCCGGAAGACCGCCCCCAAGCTCAAAGAGTTCATTCACTACGGAATGCTCGCCTACGGCCCCTTCCACTGCAAGTACGCGAGCGGCCGCGAGGGGGACTGGTTCAAGATCGGCGTCGCGAGCAACGCGAGCTATATCTCGCTCTACGCCTGCGCGGCCGACGCGCGCGGCTACGTGGCCGAGCGGTACCGTGACAAGCTGCCCAAGGCGAACATCGGCAAGAGCTGCGTGCGCTTCAAGAGGCTCGCCGACCTCGACCTCAAAGCGCTGGCTCAGCTCATCAGGGATGCCGAGAAGACGGGCTTCGGGGCGTAGCTCGGCGCAGGACCTCGTAGAGCATGACCCCGGCCGCCACGCCGACGTTGAGCGAGTCGGCGCGGCCCACGATGGGGATCCGCGCGGCGTGAGTGCAGATCCGCATCTCCTCGGGCGTGATCCCGCGACGTTCTTCCCCGAAGAAGACCACCAGCGGACTGTCCACCGGCACCTCGGTGAAGACGGCGCTCGCCGAGGGAGAGGTGCCGACCACTCTGCAACCGTGCCGGCGGGACCAGTCCTGGAACTCATCAAGCGCGCTGTTGGTTCCCTTATCGGAAGTCGCCCCGTGCTCTCTCTTGTGCCGGGGCTCCGGAACCCATACGCTGTGATCCAATGAAGCGTCGAGGGATCGTCATCGGCGCCCTCTTGTTCGCCGGCGGCGCCGGACTTGGCTACTGGCTTGGGCGGTCGCCTCCGCTCGTCGTCTCTCCTGCCGCAACGAAAGAGGTGAAGGCGCCGCAATCCTCGTGGGATGAGATCGCGGCAGGCTTTCGGGCCCTACGCGGGCTCTGGGACTCCGGCGACCGCCGCGGGGGTTTCAATCACGCCCGTGAGGGAAGGCCCGATGGCGAGGGCGGCGGCGGATGGGGTCCCCGGAGCACGCGCGAGGAGTCGTTCCACGCGTTTCGCGAGGCCCTGGCGTCCGGAAACCAGTGGGAAGTGCGCCGAGCGCTCCACGACATCGAGCGGAGTCGCGGGGATCCTCTCACTCCGGAGCAGCTCCAGGAGATGAGCGGGCTCCTAAGCTCCGCCGATCGCGACATCCTCCACGATCTCTCTCGGGCCCTGGCCGTCGTCGGCGGCAAGGAGGGACTCTCTCTCGTCATGGGGTTCCTCGAGGACTCGACTCAGCCTCTCGAGCGCCGCCGCCAGGCGCTCGATGGGCTCTGCGATCTGCCGCCGGAGCGGGCGGCGGAGACCATCCCTGCCCTCGCCGAGTTCCTCCAGAAAGGGCCCCCTCACGATCTCGAGCGCTCGGCTGCGAACGCGATCGGCCGCCTCACCCGCGAGAAGTGCGTGGAGACGCTCCTCGGGCTCCTGCGGACGCACCCCGGGATCCGCGGTGAAGTCATCTTCGACGCGGTGGGCGACATCGGCGGACAAGCCGACTCGAAATCTCTCCTCTCCCTCCTCGGCGGCGACTGGAGCCCGGGGGCGAAGATGAGCCTCCTGCGCTCCTCCGCGAGGCTTGCCGCCCGGGGTGACGGCGGTTCCGCGTTCCTCGACCTCCTTCGAGAGCCCCCGGCGGGCGTGTCGCGCGAGATGGTCGCGCGGGCCCTCGGCGATGCGTCCCGCGATCTGGGTTCCGGAATCCTACGCGACGCGCTCTGGGAGACGGCGGGCGACCGCCAGGCGCAGGAATCCATCGCCCGTGCGCTGATCTGGCAAGGCGGCAAGGAGGGACTCGAGACCCTCCTGGAGGCCGCCGCCAATCCGGAGATGAAGCTCGACCAGCGAGTCCTCGCCCAGGCGCTCAACGATTTCCGCGGCGAGGCGGCTGTCCCCGTGATGCTCGACCTCTTCCGTTCGAGTCGCGACGAGGGAGTCCTCGAGCCGCTCGCGCGGAGCCTCGCGCGGAACGCGACCAAGGAGACCATGGAGAGCCTCCTAGGCCTCCTCGAGCCGGGAGGGGACGCTTGGCAGCGTCGCGCTCTCGCCCGCGCCCTCGAGGATGGCGGCTCGGCGGCGCTTGGCGCGGACCGGCTCCTCGAGCTGCTCCGCGGCGAGAAGGATCAGGAGGTCGCCTCGTCGCTCGCTCGGGCCGTGAGCCGGAACTACCCGTCGGCCCTCGAGGGCCGCGCGGTGGACCTTTTCCAGAGCGCGGACTCTCCCGTCGAGCGGATCGCGTTCGCTCACATGCTCGAGAAGATCTCCGCGCCGGGGACGGCTCAGGTCCTGGGCCGGCAGCTTCGCTCGGAGACGGACTCCAAAGCCCAGTGGGAGATGGCGAGAATCTTGGGCCGGATCGGAGTGGAAGGAATCGACCAGCTTGCCGGCGCCTTGAAGAGCGATTCGGACGAGCGCCATCGCCACTCGCTCCTCTGGGGCCTCGAAGCGTCGCGGCGCCCGGTAGCCCAGGAGGCGCGTTCCCTGTTCGAGGAGAGCGCGCGCACGGATCCCTCGCCGTCGATCCGCGGCCAGGCTGCGGAAATCCTGGGCCGCCAGCAAGACCCGGCCCTCATCCCGGTCCTCAGCGACCTCCTCGGCGCGGAAGAGAACCGCGAAGTCCGCGAGCGGATCGAGCGAGCCATCCGAGAGCTGGAGGGGCGGAGGTAATCGATCCCCGGCTCATCGAAGTCCCGGTCGAACCGGAATCGACCTCAAGTGCCGACGGATGGACTCGATGCGGGCGGCCTCTGGAGCTTCTGCGCCTCCAGCTCTTCGATCGTGCGGGGCCAGTCGCCCTTGAGGAGCCGCGAGAGGGCTCGGTCCGCGAGGAGCTTCCCGCCGGTCTGGCAGCGCGGACAGTAGTTCGTCTCGTTCTCGGCGTGGACGATGCGCCGAATCCCGCTGCCACAGGCCGGGCGGGGCTTCTTGAAACGACCGTGAACCGCCATGCCCTCGCGGAACGCCGTGACCTTCACCGGAAACCCGGCTCCCGCTTCGTTACGGAGCCGCTCCGTCCACTCAAGGAGCGTCTTTCGGGTCGCGTCGAAGAGGCGCAGGACTTCATCGTCCGACAGGGCCGAGGTCATCCGAAGCGGCGAGAGCCGCGCGGCGTGGAGGATCTCGTCGGAGTACGCGTTTCCGATCCCGCTTAGAATCCGCGGGTCCGTGAGGGCTCGCTTGAGCGTATGATTCTCTCTCCGCATGGCCGCCGCGAAGCCGGCCTAGTCCACTTCAAAGACTTCGATCCCGCCGGGGTCGAAGGCCCGAAGGGCTTCCTCAACCCGCACGACGTGGAGCGACGCTCGCTTCTTCGAGCCGGCCTCGGTCACGACGAGGGTCCCCGTCTCGAAATCGAGCGCGGCGAGGCCGAGACGTCCGGGAATGCCGGCCCCTCGGCTCGACCACCGCAGCCGTCCCGCGATCATCAGGTGAAGGACCAGGAAAAGCCCGGTCTCGAGAGCCATGACGATCCGCTTCCCCAAACGGCGGAGGGTCATGACCCGCCCTCCCTCGGCTTCCCGGATCGGAGGGTCGAACGTACGGACGAGAAAGGGGCTCCGCAATCGGACGCGCTCCAGCATCCGGCCTTCGATCCGAGGCTGGAGGCACTCGATATAGACGGTGATGTCGGGCAGCTCCGGCATGGAGTCAGCGTAACGGTGCCGGCCGCAGAAAAGTGCAGAAAAGCAGGATGCACCGCAAGCACGAAGCGGCCGGCGAGGTCAGGGTCGCGTCTCGGACACGAACGATCCCAAATCTTGACTTCGACCCCGTTACGGCGAGACTTTTCTCTCCTCGTCATGAACCCATCCCCGAACATCACAGTCCACGTTCCCACGCCGCTTCGCAAGTATTGCGAAGGCGCCTCGGAGCTCAAGGTGTCCGCACCGAGCGTGCGAGCAGTCCTCGAAGAGCTCGAGCGGAGCAGACCGGCACTCCACCGCTGCGTTTGCGACGAGACGGGCGCGGTGCGCCGCCACGTGAACCTGTTCGTGAACACGTCTCATATGCGCGACCGCGACGGGCTCGATACGGCGCTCTTGCCGGGGGACGTGGTGATCATTTTGGCCGCAGTTTCAGGAGGCTAACCATGCCGGAGCGAGTGATCCTTACTATCGGAACCAAGAAGGGGCTATTCGTCGCTGAGGCGCAGAAGACCCGGCGCAAATTCTCGCTGCGCGGGCCGTTCGGAGCGGGCGTGGCCGTCTACGCGACGCTCATCGACACGCGCGGCACGCCGCGGCTCTACGCGTCGAGCTGCAACCCCTTCTTCGGCATGAAGGTCCTCCGCTCGACCGATCTCGGGAAGAAGTTCAACGAGACGAAATCGGCTCCCGCCTTCCCGAAGGATGACGGCCGCGCCCTCGCCAATATCTGGGCGCTCGAACCCGGGAACGACAAGAACGACCTCTGGTGCGGAGTCGAGCCGGCGTCGCTCTTCAAGAGCGGCGATGGCGGCGATTCCTGGGAGATGGTCGCCGGCATCAGCAACCACGAGCACGCGCGCAAATGGCAGCCGGGCAACGGCGGGCTCTGCCTGCACACGATCCTGCGCGACGGGAATCGAATGCACCTCGGTATCTCGACCGGCGGCCACTACCTGAGCGAAGACGGAGGCGCGACGTTCCAGGCGGCCAACCGGGGCGTCGGCGCCGGCTTCGTGCCCGACCCGTTCCCGGAGTTCGGCCAGTGCGTGCACAAGATTGCGGGCCACAAGGACGCGCCCGGCCGGCTCTATATGCAGAACCACGGGGGCTGGGCCAAATGGGATGGGCCGGGGGGGCCGCGGCCGGATATCGGCGTCCTGCGCAGCGACGACCACGGCCGCACGTGGCGATCGATCGCCAAGGGGCTTCCGTCCGATTTCGGCTTCCCGATCGTCGTTCACCCGCACGACGCCGACACGGTCTACGTGATGCCGCTCGAGGTGCCGTCGCGCGCTTCGGTCGGCGGTTCGCCCGCGGTCTGGCGCAGCGAGAACGGCGGCGAATCGTGGAGCCGGATCGCCCGCGGATTCCCGAAGAAGGAGAGCTACTTCACCGTCCAGCGCGACGCGATGGACTTTGACGACCTCAAGTCGCCAGCCCTCTACTTCGGCACCACGACGGGGCAGCTCTGGATCGGGCGAGACGGCGGCGAGGAATGGAGCTGCGTGTTCGACTCCCTGCCGCCGATCCACTGCGTGAAAGTCGCGGTGGTGTGAGGCGGATGTCGGTCGTATGCAGCCCGGCGCCCATGCGTCGTTGAATCCTGCGGAGAAAGGAGACACGCGATGAGAGCAACGTTGAGATGGTCTCGCCTCGAGCGAAGAAGGGAAGCCGCCGGTCGCCCGGAGCGCCCAGGAGAACGTCTTCTGGAAAGCCGAACTGCCCGGCCCCGGGACTTCGAGCCAAGTCGTTCTCGGAGCGCGCATCTTCCTCACGTGTTACGGCGGGTATTCCGTCCCCGGCAAGGAACGGGGAGAGATGAAGGACCTCCAAAGGCTCGTGGTCGGATTGAACCGCGCCGACGGGAAGATCCTCTGGACCAAGCGCGTGGAATCGGTTCTGCCGGACGAGGAGATGATCCGCGAGGATCACGGCTACGCATCCAGCACGCCGGCGCTCGATGGCGGGCGCGTCTACGTCTTCTTCGGCAAGTCGGGCGTTTTCGCCTTCGATCATGAGGGGAACCAGCTCTGGCGGACCGAGGTCGGCTCGGGCACGAGCGGTTGGGGATCGGCGGCCTCGCCGGTCCTGCACGGCGATCTCGTAATCGTCAATGCGAGCGTCGAGAGCGAGTCGCTCGTGGCGCTCAAGAAGCGGACCGGCGAAGTCGCCTGGCGGGCCGCCGGGATCAAGGAGGCCTGGAACACTCCGCTCCTGGCTCCTACGGCAGGAGGAAAGCTGGAGCTGGTCGTGGGCATGCCGCGGAAGCTCCTGGCCTTCGATCCGGACGACGGTAATCCGCTCTGGAGCTGCGACCACGGCATCACGTGGTACATCTGTCCGAGCCTTTCGGCCCACGATGGCATCGTGTACCTGATCGGCGGGCGTTCCGGCGGCGGGGCGGCGGTCCGGACAGGAGGCCGCGGCGACGTGACGAAGAGCCACCTCGCCTGGAAGATCAACAAGGGCTCGAACGTCTCCTCGCCCGTCTTCCACGACGGCCATCTGTACTGCGCCCACGAGAACCTCGGCATCATCTACTGCGTCGAGGCCCGGACGGGCACGATCGTCTACGAGGAGCGGCTCCAGCCCTCACCGGGTCAGATCTGCGCCTCGCCCGTACTGGCGGATGGCCGGCTCTATTACCTCTCTCGCGGCGGGAGCGGCATCGTCCTCTCCGCGAAGCCGAAATTCGAGCAGCTCGCGCGCAACGCGCTCGCCGGCGACAGGAGCACGTTCAACGCAACCCCCGCCCTCACGGGGAACCGGCTGCTCTTGCGGTCCGATCGGTTCCTCTACTGCATCGGGAAAAAGTGAGAGCCTGATCGGCAGGCGACCGGCCCGACCGCGGATCGGGGGCGCTGATCAAACCCGCGCTCTGCGGCCCTCGCTTCTCTTGTCCTCAGACCGCACCCGGTGCGGCGTCTCCTCCGCGTTCCCCGCCTTATCGGCGGCGCCGGCGGAGATCAGGCCATCGGCGGGGACCTCCACGGCCGCCTCCCATTCCGCCACGCCGGCGGAGAGTGAGATGATCCTCGCCGGAGCGCCGTTGACCCTGATGGAGGCGATCTCGCCGTTGTCGTGGCTGATCCCGCGCACGGCGACGCGAGATCCCGAGCGGCGCACCGAGAGGATGACGCTCGCCGGCGGCAGGTCATCGACGGGATCGAGGAGGCGCGGAAACTCGACGCCGCTCACGGCGGCCGCCCGGACGTCCTTGCCGGTGAACCCATCCAGAGCGCGGTAGTCGCCGTCCTTGAGCGCCTGCTCGAACTTCAAGCTCACCACCTTCGTCGTCAGCCCCTCGCGGGGCATGCCATGGAAGAAATAAGCGACTCCGTTCTGGAGCTTGTCGTTGCGCGGGCCGCCCCCGAGGTCCACGACGTTCGCCGAGCGGGACCCGCTCTTGAGGAGCGTGATGTTGCGGAAGTGGCCGGCTTGCCCCTCCAGGGGGGACGTGCACGCGAGCTGGATCAGCGGATCGCGCCCGGGCCGGCAGTCCTCGATGGTGACGTTCTCGTAGGTGAACGTGCCGAATTGGATGCTCTCGTCGTCGTGGCCCCGGTTGATGGGCTCCGCGTCGACGCGGTTGAGTCGGATATCTTTGTAAACGTGCGCGTCGTACTCCGGGTGGTAGACCCCGTAGGCCGCCCCGTACACGCTCAGTCCCTCCATGAGGAAGTACCGCACGTTGGGGCGAAGGGCGTAGTGCGTCCTCCACGCCTTGAGCCGCCGCGCGATGAACGGGTGCGATCCATCGCCGCTCACGGAGGCGTGAGCGTCATCGCCGAAGTTGAAGCTGTAGAGCCCCTCGGTGTGGGATTCGTTTTCCTCGAAGCGGAAAAACGGGATCTTCCTCACGTCCCGCGGCTCGTACCGGCCGGATGGGAGGCGCACGCGCAGGATCGGGTCGAAATCGCTTCGCTTGGCGATCTCGAACCGGAATCCGTACTCGTCGTTCTCGCAGGAGACGTTCCGCGTGAAGGTGTTGCGGCCGTTCGCCCACCAGAAACCCGCTCCGTCGTTGGGATCGAAGGGGAGGACTTGCCGCCGGAGCCTCTTCCCGCGGCACGCCTGGACGGCGAGGTTCCGGTCGAGGACGTTGTACACCTCGGTCGCGTCCTCGAGGAAGAACCCGTGGCCGACCGACCGATAGCCGACGCAGTCCCGCACGATGAGGAAATCGGTGCCGTGGACCGTCACCCACCGGTTGTGCGAGTCCCAGATGCTCGCGCCCGTGACCGAGCTTCCGCGCATCGAGTCTCGGACGCGGTGGAAGTGGATCGGGTACTTCCCGAGGACGCCCTCCTTGCCGAGGTGGCGGAATTCGGCGTAGGAGATGCCTCCGGCGCTCGCCGAGTGAAACATCGTGTGCCCGCGCGTGCCATCGGGGGCCGCCGATTCGATCACGACGTTGCGGGAGAGGTTCGCCACCTCGCTGTGGGTCTCACCCTCACCGAGATGAGGCTTCTCGAGCGGACGGTCGAGCGAGATCGACTTTCCGTCGATCGCGGTAATGAACCGCTCTTCGGTGTCGCCCGCGCCGGATCCATCGGGCCGCCTCCGGAAGCTGCCGGACTCCTTCTGGATGGAGCCCGTGACGATGACCCGGTCCCCGACTTTCCAGCCCGTCACCTCCTCCGCCAGGATGACGGCGGCGTCGCCGCGCTTCGCCGTGGCGCCGAGCTTCACCCAGGTGCGGCTCATCGGCGCGCCGTGGACATCCCAGCGGCCGGCGCAGTTGACGATGGCGGGGAGAGTCTCGGGGTTCATCCCCTCGAAGGCGGTGAGCCGGATCGTGGCGGTCACGCCGGCGGGGATGGGGCTCTCGGGCGTGCCGATCTCGAGGGCCGGCCGCTCTAAGAGACGCTCGCCGCGCTCGCCGTCGTCGTTGCCTTCGTGAGCGTCGCACTCGAACCCATCCTCGGCCGCCTCGTCCCCCGCTTCGATCCTGAGGAGCCCCACGTCGAGTCGCGTCGACCGATCCCGTGAGAACGTGAGGACGCCCGCGACGTGCACCATGCGGATGGCGCGGTCGGAGAGGACGTCGTAGATGACGCGATGGCCCGATCGGACCTGAACCCGGTCGCCCGCTCGCGGGGATCGAGCTCCATCCCAGGTCCCGGGATCGGACCAGTTCCCGCTCCGCGCGGTGCGCGCATCGAACTGGATGGCTCCGAGGACCGGACCGGACTCAAACCACAACGCGAGAAGGCTTGCCAGTACCCATCTTGAGGATTGCTTCATGTCGCTCCCTCCTGTTCACGAGGGAGCCATCTTGCTCGCTCGGCCGGATCCTGTCTATGAGGACGGCCGTGTGGGTCGAGGAATCCAGGCTAGTTCGGTCCCTTCGCCAGGTCCGAGCTCAGCTCGAGGGGAAGGTGGATGAGCCCGTAAGGCGTCTGGAAGTTGATCGAGCCGCCGATCCCGAACCGCTGCGACCGGGACTGGGCGATGTTGAGGACCATGCTCAAGGTCTTGCCGGTCGTTTGCTGCATGGACAGGGCGAAGCGCTCCGAACCGCCTGGCCCGACCTCGGTCGGTCCTTGAGTCGGAGCCGGGAAGTTCCGAATGGATCGAAATGCCCGAGAATCCGCGTGACAATTCGCTCCGATTCCTCTTTCATGTGGTCCGAGGCCGGACCGACCCCCGAGCCTCCCCTTTCCGGGTCGAGACATGCACATGAAGGATTACTCACGAGCTTCGCGGGGTTTCCTGACCGTCATCGTGTTTCCCGTCGCCGTGAGCCTCTCCGCCGTATTCGCAGCGGAAGGCACGCCGCCGCTCAAGGTCGTCGATCCCGGGTCTCCTCCGAGCCCGGCCCCCGATGCGCCCTCCGATGCAACCATCCTCTTCGACGGCCGGGACCTCTCCCGCTGGCGGAGCGGCCGGGGCGACCCGCGCTGGAAAGTGGAGGACGGAGTCCTCACCGTCGCGCCGGGGACGGGCGACCTCACCACGCGGGACTCCTACGGCGACATTCAGCTCCACATCGAGTGGCGCATCTCCGCGGACGTGAAGGGGGCGGGCGAATCGAGGGGAAACAGCGGCATCAAGCTCCACGAGGCGTACGAGATCCAGATCCTGGACTCGTTCAGGAGCGATTCGAATCCTCTCACGCAGGCGGGGGCGGTTTACAAGCAGCACGCGCCGCTCGTGAACGCCTGCCGCAAGCCGGGCGAATGGCAGGTCTTCGACATCGTCTTCCGCGCCCCCCGTTTTGACGGGGAAGGCAAGCTGAAGAGGCAAGGGACGTTCACCGTGTTCCAGAACGGCGTCCTCATCCACGACAAGGTGAAGGTCTTCGGCCGCACGAACTCCACTCGGCCGGTGAAGCCGGACTTGAAGCAGCCGTTCTTTCTCCAGGACCACGGCGCTGCGGTCGGCTTCCGCAACATCTGGCTCCGCGAGCTTCCGCCGGAGCCCGAGAAGAAGGCGTGACGTGTCGCCGTTGAGGACGCCCGGCTCCGCTCTCTTTCTTTCGATCCTCCTCGGACCGCTTGCCACCACACTGTGCCTCGGCGGAGAGGAGGTCGCTGCTACCTGGCGCGCCGAGGGGCGCCGCGGCGCCGTCGCCGCGGGAGGCCAGGGAGCGGTCGATGCCGGCATGGAGATCCTTCGCGGCGGCGGAAATGCCATCGACGCCGCCGTGGCCACGCTCCTCGCCCTCAGCGTGACGGATGCGCGCGGTTTCTGCTTCGGCGGCGAGGTCCCGATCCTCGTCTACGATGCGCGGCGCGGCGTCGTCGAAGTCATTGCCGGCCAGGGAGCCGCCCCGCGCCTGGCGACGCGCGAGCGCTTCGAGGCCAAGGGCGCAATCCCCGGGCAGGGGCTCGAGCCCGCCGCGGTGCCGGCCGCGCTCGATGCTTGCCTCACGGCGCTCGATCGCTACGGCACGTGGACCTTCGAAGCGGCCGCGGCGCCCGCACTGCGGCTTCTCGATCGGAATCGCGAGGACTGGCACGCCGACCTCGCGCAGACTTGGCGCAGGCTCATAGGCGCCGAGAAGGCCGCGGGAGGCGATCGCCGGCGCGGCCTGCGTCTCGTGGCCGATTATTTCTATCGCGGCCCCCTCGCCCGTGAAATCGCGCTTTGGTGCGAGGAGAACGGCGGCTGGATCCGCTCCAGCGACCTCGCGACGCACGTGACGCGGGTGGAGGAGCCGGTCCGAGCCGAGTATCGCGGCCACACGGTCTTCAAATGCGGGCCCTGGACCCAGGGTCCCTGGCTCCTCGAAGCGCTGAACCTCCTCGAGGGCTTCGACCTTGCCGCACCGGGACCGAAATCGCCGGAAACCATCCACCTCGTCGTCGAGGCGATGAAGCTCGCCCTTGCCGACCGCGACGTCTTCTACGCCGATCCCCTCTTCGAGGAGGTCCCGCTCGATCGGCTGCTCGCGAAGGACTACGCGGCGCTGCGGCGGCCGCTCATCGACCTTCAAAAGGCCTCGCTCGTCCAGCGGCCCGGGGACCCGCGCGGCGGGAAGCCCCTTCTGGATCGGGCCGGCGCGCGGACGGGGTTCGGCGGGCCGGCGCGCGACACTACGACGTGCCTGGTCGCCGATGCGCAGGGCAACGTGGTCGCCGCGACCCCGAGCGGATGGTCGGGGGTACGCGTGGGCCGCACCGGCATCTTCCTCGGCACCCGCCTGCAGAGCTTCAACGTCTGGTCGGGCCATCCAAACCGCATCGAGCCCGGCAAACGGCCGCGGATCACCCTCACTCCGACGCTCGTCCTGAAAAACGGGAAGCCGTTTCTCGCCGTGAGCGTCGCGGGAGGCGACGGACAGGATCAGGCGGCGCTCCAGATGGTGCTCGACGCCATCGACTTCGGCCTGCCGCCCGCGGAGTCGGTCACCTCGCCCCGCTACGGAACGGACCATCACCTGGGGTCCTTTCGCCAGACGCCGCCGCGGCTCGGGAGCCTCCTCATCGACGAGCGGGCCGGCGAGGCGGCGATCCGGGACCTCCGGGACCGCGGTCACGACGTCAGCGCAGGCTCCCGATCCCTCTGGCAGCCGTGCGTGCTGCGCATCGACCCCTCCGGGCTCATTCAGGCCGCCGGCGACCCCCGCGAGGGGCGCCACGCGGCGGCGTATTGAGAGAGGGGGCTTGAAAAGCTGAGGCTCTACCGGTCGAATCGAAGAATCCAGGCTAGGGCCTTGTTTCCCCGGGAATCTCGTCGGAATCGCCGTAATCCGGGGCTCTAATCTCAGGAAGAGGCCAGCGGAGCCTCCGAAATAGCCCGTCTGGCATTGGAAGTCATCTGCCGTTCGTTTCTCCAACCAAAGTATGGAGGTCTGTCATGGCTCATCGTCGTTGGATAACCGTCGTGGGTTGTGCGTTTGCGCTGGCTCTTCTGGCGAATCCTCTGGACGCCCAGGAGAGAAAGGGACAGGGTGGTCGTGGCGGGTTCGGCGGCGGCTTCGGCGGGTTCGATACCGGAGTCACCCGGCTCGCCCTGCTCCGCGTCGAACCGGTCCAGGCGGAGCTGAAGCTCGCCCAGGAGCAGAAGGACAAGATCTCCGAGCTGCAGGCGTCCCTGCGCGACGCGTCGGGCCTCGGAAACTTGCGAGACATCCCCCAGGAAGAGCGGCAGAAGAAGTTCGCCGAAGCGCGCGAAAAGCGGGAGATGGCGACTGCAGAGGCCGAGAAGAAGCTCGCCGACATCCTGAAGCCGGAGCAGACGAAGAGGCTCGGAGAGATCTTCATCCAGCACAGCGGCGCGCTCGCCTTCAAAGACGCGACCGTCTCCAAGGAACTCAAGCTGAGCGAAGAGCAGCTCGGCAAGGTCAACGCGGCAATCCAGTGGGGACAGGAAGAGGAGCGCAACCTCGCGCCCGGGCGCGGTCAGGGCGGCGGCGGCGGAGGTCGTGACCCTGCGGCGGCCGCCGAGAGGCAGGAGAAGCGCGACAAGATCCAGGCCGAGACGACGGCCAAGGCGCTCGCCGCGCTCACGGACCCTCAGAAAGAACAGTTCGAGAAGATGAGGGGTGTGGCCTTCAAGCTCGATCGGAACGCACTCCGCGGCGGCGGCGGCCGCGGCGGCCAGCGCGGCGCCGGGCGGAAGGACGGAGAAGGCAAGGGCGCATCGGACAAAGCCGACGCGAAGATCTGATTCGTCTCCGCGCGAGCATCAGTGGACGTAACCGTTCACCGGGCCCGGCGGCCCGAGAACGGTTGCGATTTCGCGTTCAGTCGCCACGCAGGCTCCCTGAAGAAGGCTCTCTTGGGCCGAGCGGCCTCGCCGAGCGGGGGCGACGCACTCCGTGGTAGGTGGTTTGCTCCGGTAGCGAAAGCAGTACCGGGTGAACGGTTACCCGTGGACAACCCGGGCGGCGGCTTTTTTCCTGAGCCGCCGCCCGGGTTTGTTTACTTCTCGTTGGTTTACCTCGTCTTGACTTCGCCGTCTGGATCGCCATACACTCACGCTCTTCCTCGACCGACCGAGCCGGTCGCTTCAGATGAGAGAAAGGTAAGCCCATGAGCACCATGACCAGCATGAAAGCAGGACAAAGGCTTCGCCGCCTCTGGCTCCCGGTCCTTTTTGCGGGGTTATTCCTGCTCCTGTCCTCCGGCAGCGCCCAGCAAGCCCCGACCGCAGCACCCCCCAAGCAGGACGCCGCGGCCGACCAGTCAACTCCAACGACTCCGACGACCCCGGCCAAGCAGGAGGCCCCCGCCAAGAAGCCTTTCAAGCCGGAGGAGCTGGAACAGATCGTCGCGCCGATCGCGCTCTATCCGGACTCGCTTCTCTCCCAGGTCTTCATGGCATCGACTTACCCCCTCGAGGTGATCGAGGCGGCTCGCTGGGCGAAGGCCAACAAGGACCTGAAGGGAGACAAGCTGACCCAGGAGCTGGAGAAAAAGACCTGGGATGCCAGCGTCAAGTCCCTGGTCAATTTCTCCCAGGTGCTGGCGATGATGGACGAGAAGCTCGACTGGACGCAGAAGCTGGGCGATGCCTTCCTCGCCCAGCAGAAGGAGGTGATGGACACGGTCCAGAAGCTCCGAGCCAAGGCCCAAGAGAAGGGGAACTTGAAGTCTACGGAGCAGCAGAAGGTCGTCGTCGAGGAGAAGGTCATCAAGATCGAATCGACGAGCCCGCAAGTGGTCTACGTCCCGACCTACAACCCCACCGTCGTCTACGGAACGTGGCCCTATCCGGCCTATCCTCCCTACTACTACTACCCTCCTGGCTACGCCGCGGCGGGCGCCGCGATCTCCTTCGGCGTCGGGTTCGCGATGGGAGCCGCGTGGGGATACGCCTGGGGAGGCTGCAACTGGCACGGCGGGGAGGTCGACATCGACGTCAACAGAAACGTCGAACACAACCGGAACATCAATCGCGACCAGGCCGGAACGAACCGCGCGGGCACTACATCCGGGAAGTCCTCCTGGCAGCACGATCCCCAGCACAGAAAGGGGGCCAGCTACAGGGACACGGCGACCGCGCAGAAGTTCAACAAGCAGGCTTCGCCGCCGACGGCGCAGTCGCGGGAGGCTTTCCGCGGGCGCGCCGAGCAGGGACGGCAGCAACTGTCGTCTCCGGCGGAACGCTCGCGCGCCAGTGCAGCCGCCTCCCGCCCGGCCGCGTCGCAGACCCGCCCGGCCGCGTCGCAGACCCGCCCGGCCGCGTCGCAGACCCGCTCGGCGCGGTCGCAGACACGGTCAGGGAGCGCCCTCGGAGGATACGAGGGCGGCAACAGCGTCAAGAACCAGGCCAATCGCGGTTACCAGAGCCGACAGAGCTCCGCTTCTTCGAGCAGATCCAGGGGCGGGAGCCGGGCAGCGACTTCTTCCGGAAGCCGGAGTTCCGGCAGCCGCAGCTTCAGCGGCGGGTCAAGGGGCGGGTCACGGGGCGGGGGTGGGGGGCGCCGGTAAACTCCATTCAGAAAAGGCGACTTCAATGCAGAGAATCTCAACGAACCACGCCGCCGGATCACAATGTCTCCAGTCGAGTGGGAGAAGTTCGTTCGCTCTCCGGCGGTTCTTTCGCGCTACGGTCCTCGGCTCGGCCGCCTTCCTACTCGGTTGCGCCGGCGCGGACAGAAACGACCAGAGGGGCTTCAAAACCCCGGAAGAGGGAGCGGCGGCTCTCGTAGCCTCGCTCGAAAGCGGCAACATCGAAGAGCTGAAGGCCATCCTCGGCCCCGAGGGCGACGAGATCATCTCCTCGGGCGACCCGGTTTCCGACCAGGCGGAGAAAAAGAAGTTCGTGGAGCGTTTCCGGGAGCAAAGCCGCATCGAGCGCCTCTCCGACGAAGCCGCCTTCGTTCACGTGGGAAGCCAGGACTGGCCGATGCCCATACCACTCGTGAAGTTCGATGGGGAGTGGATCTTCGACACGGAGTCCGGCAAAGAGGTGATCATCGACCGCCGGATCGGCAAGAACGAGCTCAACGCCATCCAGGTCTGCCTCGCGTACGCGGATGCGCAAGAGGAGTACTGGCGCGAAGACCGGGACGGCGATGGGATCCTCGAGTACTCTCAGAAGTTCCGGAGCGAGCCGGGGAAGAGAGATGGCCTGTACTGGCCGACGGCGGAAGGGGAACCGCCGAGCCCCCTGGGGGTTCTCGCGGCGGAGGCCGCGGAAGAAGGCTACAGGGCCAGCAAGGACGCCGGACGCTCCACCCCGTTCCACGGTTATTTCTACCGGATCCTCACGGCTCAGGGCCCTCAGGCCAAGAGCGGAGCTTATGACTACGTCGTCAACGGTAGCATGGTCGGCGGCTTCGCCTTGATCGCCATTCCGGCGGAGTACGGAGCGTCGGGCATCATGTCCTTCCTCGTCAACCACGAGGGCACGGTCTACGAGAAGGACCTCGGCGAGAAGGCGCCGAGTGAGGCGGCGGAGATCAAGACGTTCGACCCGGACAAAACCTGGTCGCCGGTCAGCCAGTAACGAGCTGCGCGTTCAGTCGCCACGCAGGCGCTGGCCCTGCCTCAACCTCCGGCAGGCTCCCTGAAGGGAGCGATGTGCGGCCTGCCCGGCGGCCGAGGGGGGGCGACGCACTCCGTGGTGGGCGCCGCGCGAGACCGTCGACGACGCGTCGCCGGCGTTCCTCGGGCCTGACGGCCCGAGAACGGTTACGCGCGTCACTCGTGCCGGAGCGCGTCGATGGGGTGCATCATCGCCGCCCGCCGTGCGGGGTAGAGGCCGAAGACGATCCCGACCCCCACCGAGATCCCGAAGGCCACCACGATCGACCACGGCGTGATGATCGGATCGAGCTGGTGGACCGTCGGCGGCAGCGCGGCCCAAACATGGGGGAGCCAGTGCTTCAGGCCCTTCTGAAGCCCCGCCGTGACCGGCTCGCAGAGAAACCCGAAGATGACTCCGATGATGCCTCCCGTGGCCGAGAGTACGACCGTCTCGGTCAGGAACTGCATGATGATGTCGCGCCGCTTCGCCCCCAGGGCGCGGCGCACCCCGATCTCGCGCGTCCGCTCCGTGACCGTCGCCAGCATGATGTTCATGATGCCGATGCCGCCGACGACGAGCGAGATACCGGCGATCAGGATGAGGAGGACGTTGAACATCATCCGCAGCATGTCCGCCTGACGCAGCAGCTCCTTCGGTACCGTAATCGAGTAATCCCCACCGGGATGCTTCTCTTTGAGGAGGATTTCGACGATGTCGGCCGCCTCTTCGACCTCCTCGATGCCCCCGACCGTGGCCGTGATCTGACTGTACTGGACGACCTCGCCTTCCTGGCTGCCCGAACGATTCAAGATCACCTGGTCGCCGATCCGGGCGCGGAGCGTATCGAGCGGGATGTAGACGTCGAGGTTGTAATCGCGGCCTTCGAGGCTGCCGCCGATCGACGCCGTCGGCATGCGGCTCTGCGTCTGACCGACGACGGTGTACAGCTCCGCCTTCGAGTTCGCGACGATCTGGATCGGGCGGCCGATCGGATTCTCATAGGGGAAGAGCTTTTCGGCCGTCTGCGCGGCGATCACCGCGACGTTCGCCCGGCCGCTCATGTCGCGATCGGTGAGGAAGCGGCCACGCGCCATAGTCAAATGATTGATGTCGAAGTAGGCCGGCGAGCATCCGAGGAGCTTCACTTCGGCCTCGCGCCCGCTCGCCCGCGCGACGCTGGGGAACTCGCGCATGCGAACCGCGCGGCGGATGGTGGGCACGCCCGAGAGGACACGGTCGTAGTCCTGCTCGGTGAGGCCGTACGGAACGACCATCGTGTTGCCGCGCCCGCTCGAAGCCCCCTTCGTCGGCTTGACGCTCTTGATGATGATGTTGGTCGCGCCCAGCTCCTTGATCTGCTCCTGCGCTTGTCGGCTGACGCCCTCGCCGAGGGCCACGAGCCAGATGACCGACATGACCCCGATCAAGATGCCCAGCATAGCCAGACCGGAACGCAGCTTGTGGACCAGGATGGCGTCGAGGCCGATCTCGAGCGTGAGCGGGACCGATGAGAACACGAATGGCTTCCTGCGGGCTTATGGACCGCTCTGGCGGTCCGCGCCGCCTTCGCCGCCGGAGCCTTCTTCGCCCCGAGAGCCATCACCGCCGGAGCCGCCAGGCCGTCCCTCACCCCGACCCCCGCCCCCGCCGCTGGGCCTCCGCTTCCGCATGTCGGCGATCTCCGACTCGTCGATGAAGCCGTCGCCGTTGGGGTCCATCCGGTCGAAGAAGCCCTGCATCCTCTCGGGCGCTTCCTCGCGGCTCACTTTCTTGTCCCCGTCCTTGTCGTACTGCATGAGGTCCATCGACCCGCGGCCGCCGCGCTTGCCGGAGCCGGCCGATTTCCCCTCGCCCCGCGATTCGCCTCGGGGTTCGTCCCCTTTCGACTCTCCTCCGGGATTGGACCCGGGGAGTCTCGCAGTCGCCGCAGCCGGAACTCCCGCGACGGCCGGCTCGGAAGTCTTTTCGATTTTCGCGGGCTCCGCCGGCGATGCGGCGGCCGGATCGCCGGCGGCGGCGGCGGCGGCGGCGAACTTCACGTCCCGCGCCTGCTTCTCGAAGACCTCCTCCTCTCGCGCTTCCTCGACGATCGCTCGCGGGTTTCTGAGCACCTCATCGCCCTCCTTCACGCCGTCGACGACCTCGATGAACTTGTCGTTCGTCTGGCCGAGCTTGAGCGGTCGCCGCTGCGGGCCCAGAGCGGACTTCACCCAGCAGAAGTAGCCGCCACGCTGTTCGACCACCGACGAGACGGGGACCGTGAGCGCATCTTCGAGCATGGCGACCAGGATCGTGACCTTGGCGGTCATCCCGGGCCGCAGGCCGGTGCTTTCGCCATCGATCGAGACCACCGTGGCGTACTCCTTCACGTTCGCCGAGGACCAGCTCCCTTGAGAGGGCTGGTTGGCGATCCGCAGCACCTTGCCGGTGTATTCCTGCTCCTGGACGACGACCCGCGCGGGCATCCCGAGCTTGATCTGCTCCACCCGCGTTTCGTGGATGCTCACCTTCACCTGCATCCTCGTCAGGTCGGGGAGGCGCACGAGCGCCTGACTCTCGCGGACCATGGCCCCTTCCTCGATCGCCCCCTGCGGACTGCTCCGATCGAAGGAGCTCCTGCCGCGGGATGATTCGTTGGCATAGACGACCATGCCCTTCTTCGGCGCGGTGATCACACAGTTCTTGAGCTGGTCCTGAAGCCGGTCGAGGCGGGCCTTCTCGAGTTGTAGCCCCGCCTGCTCGGACCGGAGCCTGGCGGAGGCCGCCTCGCGCTTGGCCACGAGGTCCTTGAGCGTCTTCTCCTTGGTGAACTCGACCAGCACCTTCTTGCTCGTCACCGCCGCGTCCAGGTCGAGCTTGGCCCGCTCGACGGCGAACTCGTCGGCCTCGCGCTGGAGAGAGCTGACGAACCCCTTGCGCACCATCTTCTTGGTGTACTGGAGCTGGTTCTCGGAGCTCCGGAGGTTTTCCAGCGCGATCTGGACCTGGGATTCGACTTGCTTGAGCTGGCCGATGTAAGTCCCCTCCTCGTATTCCTTGACGGAGATCTTCGCCGCCTCGAGGTCTTCCTGCGCCTGGATCTGCGTCGCCAGCGCCTTCTCGTAGACGATGCGCTGGGAGTTGAGCTTGTCGTCGATGGCCGACGTGTCGAGCTTCACGATCTCCTCTCCCTCCTCGACGACCTTTCCATCCTCGACGATCCAGAGGATCGTCCCGCCGCCGGCGACGCGGCACTTGACCTCGATGTTGCTCGCGCTTTCGAGGTTGCCGTCGGCGACCACCGTCACCTGGAGCGGGTTGCGGCCGACCTGGTAGCTCAGCGCCCCGCGGGTGGCATCCGCCCGATCCGCTCCCAGAGCTCCCGAGAAGACGGCGATGCCGCCCCAGACCAAGCCGCCGGCCAGGGCGATCGGGATCACGATCGTCCAGATGGACCACCGGTTGGTAGCGCTTGGTTTGAGATTGGCTGCGGCGGAGGTGGATCCGGCGCTCTCAACGTTTCGATTGGATGTCATGAGTTCCCTCGCTTTCGGTGGTGATCGAGGATGAGTCTGAATCGTCCTCGGAAGAAATGCCAATCGTATCGGTCCCGACGTCGGCCAGCCACGCCTGGGGAACTTCGGGGGGCGGGGGGTCGCTGGCGGCGGTGACGCGGAGCGCGTCGGCGAGCGGCTCGTCGATCCAGAGGCCGCTATCGTCCAACCTCATGACCCCCAGCTCGCGGTAGAGCCGCATGCGGTCGGCCAGGTAGTTGAGCCACACGCTCATGAGGTTGTTCTGCGTGTTGCGGAGGTCCGACAAGGCGAACAGCAGGTTCTGCGCCGCCGTCGGCCCCAGGGCCTCCGGCTGCTGGCCGGGTACCGTCGGCGGCACGGGCCTGTTCAGGGCTTCGCGCGTCTGATCCACGCGCCGGATGGCGATGGACACCGCGCGGCGCTGGATTTCGAGGTTGAGGCGGAGCTCCTCGAGGCCCCGGAGCGCCTGGCGCATTGTCTGCTTCACGCCGTCCTCGAACTGGATGAGCTGGCGGCGGTCCTGCTGGTACTGGATCAACTGCTGGCGGAAGTTGTTCCGCTCGATCAGCCGGGTGAACGGTCCATCGAATTCTACCCCGACGCGCAAGGAGCCCGCCTCGTCGCGGAACTTGACGGGGTTCTTGCCGCCGAGGGTGAGGATCTCGCCGTTCATGCGGAGAGTCAGGTCGGACAGGAGATCGTTGGCGTTGAATTCAATCAGCCGCCACGTGTCGACGAGCGCCGCCCGATTGTTCATCCAGTCGAGCCGCGCGCCCCGCGCGATCTCGAGCGCGGCTTCGGGCGTCAGATCGATCGGGTCGACGACGATCATCTCGAGGCGGGCTCGCGCCTGGACGAGGGACAGCTCTCCGACGATGTTGGACAGCTCCGTGAGGAGATTTACGATCCCGTCGGCGGTCTTGGCGACGGTCTCCGGAGTCAGGCTCGTCCGGAGCCGTTCGAGATCCCCCGCCGTCGCGTCGAACCGCTCGCGCAGCGCTTTCAGGTCCTCCGCCATCCGTTTGCGGTCATCTTCGAATAGCTTCCGCTCCGGAGGGGTCATCGACCGCGCGCGCCTCTCGGCCCGCTCCTCGAGCCGCCGCAAATCTTCGGGGACGGCCTCGAACTGGCCCGAAACCTCCGTCCGCAGGGATTCGACTTCCCGGAACGTCCGCGGGAGGGCCTCCGGATCGGGCTGCTCCGGCAGCTCCCCGAACCGGTCGATCGACTCGGTGATGCTGTTTTGCGCCAGCGTCATGTCGGGATCGATCAACTGGAACGGCCGGATGAGCGTGTCGTCGGGCTCGATGGGCAGGTCGGGAGGCAGACCCAGGACCGACCGGTTGAACGTTTCGAGCGCGGAGACGAGGCCATTCTGTGACTGCAGGAGGTTGGCGCGCTCGGTCTCGATGTTCTGGCGGAACTGATCGACCTGGGCGATGTCGATGAGGCCCGCCTCGAGGTTCGACTCAAGGAGGGCCAGGATCCTGAGCTGAGAGTTCAGGCTGTCCCGGGTGTTTCGGATCTGCTGCTCCTGCTGGAGAAGGCCGATAAGGCCACCCACCGTGCCCGCTCCGCCGCCAGCGAAGCCCGCGCCGCCGCCCGCACCGCCCCCACCACCGCCCCCGAAGCCGCCGCGGCCGAAGCCGGTCGCTTCGCCGACGCCGCCGAATCCTCCGGCTCCCGTGCCGCTGAAACCCGTGAGCCCAGTGCCGCCAAAGAATCCGCCCCGGCGCGACGGGCCGGAGACGCCGGATTCTCCGATCGCGACCTGGGTGTAGAAGCCCTGGCGGTAGCGCTGGAACGCGCGCAGGTTGGCCAGGAGCGTGCGCTCGGCGATGGTGAGCTGCTCCAGGGCCACCGCCCGCCCGCCGCCGCGCAAGAGGGGCTGGATGAGCGAGAAGCCGATCCGGGACGTCGCGAAGCCCTCGTTGGGGCCGAAAAACTCCCAGACGAGCGAGTTGGCGAAGCTGATGAGCACCTCTGCGCCCGCGGCGAGGCTCTTGCGGATCGAAGCCGCGGAGTCGACGGAGACCGTGTTCGACTCGCCTCCCGCAGTTTCGCTGCCCGAGTGATCGAACCCCGGCGCCACGGCGCCGAAGAACTGGGCGTCGAACCGGAAGCGTTCGGTGCTGACATCCAGTGCCGACAGGTACATCGTCTCGAGCGTCTGCTGGTAGCTCGGAGAGTGCCGGATCGCCAGCTTGACGGCGTCTTCGACCCGCAGCTTGAGCTTGCCGTCGGGGGTCAGAGGGACATCCGCGCCCAGGTGCTTCCGCCAGTCGGGGTTTTCGAGCTTCTCGACGGTCCCATGTTTTTCCCAGCCCGAGTAGCCCATCTTGCCGTCGACGCTCACCATGAGGGTGTGGGAAGCGGGATCGTCGGGAGGCATAGGAGGATAGTCCGGGTCGGCCACATCGAAGAACCGGCTGCGGGGGTCCAGGTCGATCTTGAAGTCCTTCATGCCCCAGCGTGGATCGTTCGACTTTTCCGCGATGAGCCGTCCGACCTCCGCATCGGCGTCGAGGCGGTAGTGGGCGCGGCTGCAAGCCGCGAGAAGGCAAAGGAGGCCGCACCAGGCTAGTCCTCGGGCTAGGTCTCGGTGAAGATTCCAGGTACGTTTCAAGCGTGTCATGGTCCCGCGGCCGACAAAACTCCAATCAAATCACTTCCGGCATTGCTTTTAGATCTCGGCCGAGGGTGAATTCTTACACCTTCTTCGGACTACAGCCAGGGGGTCCCTATCCACGCTGCCCCTCCCCCATTTCATCGCCCTGAACGGAGGGCCGAAAAAGCGAGGGGAGTCACCGGAGCGATTCCACTTCGATTGCCGCGATGGCCGCGGTGAGTGTGTAGTGCGCCAGCTCGACGTCCAGGAATCCGTCGCCAACTTCTACCTCCATGCGCTTCTTCTCGACCGTGGCCGGCGGAACGGCTCCCTTAGGCAGGAGCTTCGCCGCGATCCGCGTCAAGCCGCCCGGCTCGAAGCGCTCCAGGACGGTTTTCCGTTCGAGGAGGACGTCGAAAACTTGCTGCTGATTGGGATCGGTGGGATGGCCCACGAAGTGGAGCGTGACGCCGTAGCGCCCTGGAACAACCGGAATCCGGTAGCCGGGCCAGCGCAGCGTCCCTTTGTCGAAGGAACGGGCGGTCCGATGGATCGCCTCGGCGGCCTCCCCCCTGGTTAGGCCGAAGATGCCTGGGGCCGCCGGCCCTTCCGGGTCGCCCGCAATTGAGGTACCGCCGAGATGAAACCGGTCGCCGCCCCAGACCTCGCCGCCTGCGCCGCGCTCATCGGCGCCCCCGGCGTTGATCCGCAAGGGATCCCCCACGATGAGCCGATCGAGGACCCAGAGCAGCTCCCCTCTCCTCCCTGCTCCCTCTGCCGGTTGACCCGAGGCCGCCGCGGGCAGGGCGGCCCGGACCTCGGCCGCGTTCCGTCTCAGGTCGACTACCGATAGACGCCACCAGAGGTCCCACGTCCCCTCATCGGAACCGATTTCCGTCCCGACCCTCGAATCGAGGAACCTGCGGAGGCGCGACTCGGCCTCCTCGGCTCTCCCCAGTGCGACGAGGCTCTCGACGAGCCGCTCGACCGGCTCCGGTCGGGACGGATCGATGGAAGACGCTCTCTCGAATTCTGCGAGCGCCGCCATGTGCCGGCCGGCTCGCTGAAGCGATCTCCCCCGTGCATAGGCCAGACGCGCCGGGGCGTCCAACCCTTTCGCGACGACCCGAAGCCCCGCGACGAGCTTGCGGTCCTGCTCGTCGCGAGGGTTGAGGTCGCAGTAGAGTTCGGGATACAGCGAGAAGTCCGAGCTGGCCGGCGTCTGGTTGAGCCCCTGGATCGCGAGAACGTTGCTTCCGGGCAGAAGGCGCTCCAGCGGAACCGCCAGCTCGTGCGGAGCGAGCAGCTCGGGGGTGTTCGGGTCCGCGGTCGCATCGTGCGCGAGCCGCTCGCCGGGTTGGCCGGCCCCCACGCGCCCGAACTCCGAGCCGTTCAGGTAAGCGACGCAGCCGTCGTCCGCCCGCACTGCGAGGATGAGTCGGTGGATCTCCTCCGGCGGCGCGGTGAACTCGCGCCGGATGTAGAACGTCGTGTAACTTCCGTTCATGTCCGGAAGCTGGGTCTTCAAATCGCTAGGGCCGTAGCCGAAGGCACTCTGTCCTTGCTCCCAGGTGGAGTCATCGAAGTCGGCGGTTGTCCACTCCAGGGCCGGCGAGGGCTCGCTCCGGCCTCGGAAGTAGCGCCAGCGCTCGCCGAGGGCGATGAGCGTTTTCCTGTCGGCCGCGGCGAGAGCCGCATCGATAGAGCCGTAGGTGGGCAGATCGGGATGGAGCTTCTTTCGGAAAGCGCTGATCAGCGGTCCGAAGTCCCTCAGAACGAAAAGCCGACTCGCCGATTCCAGCGTCCTGAGAGCGTCCAGGTGAGCCCCCGCCCGCGACTGCCAGGCGGCAAGCTGCATCAGCCACCCCAGGTCCCTCCCGCCGCTCTTCTCCACGGCCAATCGGCAAACCTCCAGCGGGATCCCGAGTCGGTCGAGCCCAGGATCGGCGATCGTCGTCTCGAGCTGCCTTCTCAAGAGCTGAAGGTACTGATCGCGAAGGATCGGATTGCTCGGTTCACGGCACCAGACCGCTTCGGAAACGGAACGCTCCTCTGCCAGCTCCGAGAGCTTCCAGGTCCTCGTGTACTCCTCGCGCTCGGCCGGAGTCCAGATTTCGAGGCGGTTGATCTCGATGGGCGTGAGGTCGCGCGGCTTGCGCGCGACCGCCGCCTTTAGTGCGTCGAGCGGCCAGAGGCGCTTCCGGCCGTCTATTCCCGTCGTGTGCAGCACCTGGCAGTCGGCGCTGAAACTGGCCGCAAGAAAATCGCAGTCCTTCGACCGGACGACGGCCATCAGTTCTCCGGCGGGGAGCTTCCAGACCCGGACGCTCCGGTCCTGGAAGACCGTCGCCAGGTATCTCCCGTCGCCGCTGAAACTCGCCGAAGTGAATTTCCCTTCGTGGCCCTCGAGCAGGGCCAGGCGTTCTCCCTTGGTCAAGTCCCAGAGGTAGATCTTGATCTCCCCGCCGCCCGTCGTCGTCAAGGCAAGGGGACGCTCTGGATGGATGCCGGCGGATTTGACGGGAGCCTGGTGGACCAGTTCATGACGGACCTTCCACGTCGAGGTGTCCCAGACTCTCGTGATATTGTCCGACAGCGTGAGGATCCTCTTGCCATCGGGGCTGAAATACGCGGCGTAGACCCAGCCAATGTGCCGGCCGAGGTCCTTGATGAGAGCGCCCGTGCGCGAGTCCCAGACCTTGGCCGTGAAATCTCTGGAGCTGGTGACGACCCTTTCGCCGTCGGAGCTGAAAGACGCCGACTCCACCCAATAGGTGTGTCCTTTCAGGTCTACCTGCTTCGCGCCCGTCGCAGCATCCCAGATTCGGGCGGTGTTGTCGAAGGAAGTGGTCACGATGCGCCTGTCGTCGGGGCTGAACCGGGCGTGGGCGATCCACCCCTCGTGTCCTTTCAGCTCCGCAAGGAGCTTCCCGGTTGCGGTCTCGAATATGTCGGCGGTCGGTCCTCGGTCGTAAACGACGACCTTGCTTCCGTCGGAGCTGGACGAAGTGGCCCCGCCCCAATCGCGTCTACGCCTCGCCGCGGTGAGGTCATCCTTGGATGGGGCCTCCCAGGTGCGGGCCGTGGCGTCCCAGGACGCCGTCAGCACCTTTCGGCCGTCCCGGCTGAAGACCGCCGACACGACGTGGTCCGAGTGCCCCAGCAGGGCCACAAGCTCGCGGCCCGTTTCGGCATCCCAGATGCGAGCCGTGCGGTCCCGGGAAGCGGTCAGTGCCATCGATCCGTCGGGACTGAACTTGGCTACCGTCACCCAGTCTTCGTGGCCCGAGAGGCGGGAGAGCTCCTCCCCGGTGATGGTATCCCAGATGCGAGCGGTACCGTCGGCCGACGAAGTCAAGACGCGACGACCCGCTTCGTCGAAATCGACGGTATTGATTCCTCCTCGGTGGCCCTCCAACGTCGAGATTCCTCGGCCCGTCGAAGCGTCCCAGACTCCGGCCTTGCCGTCGATGGATGCCGTGGCGATGAGCCGGCCGTCGGGGCTGAAGAGTGCGTAGGTCATCCAGAGCCCGTTTCCTTCCAATCGAAAGAGGAGTTTCCCCTCGACGTTCCAGACGCCGGCAGTGCCGTCGTGGGAGGCGGTGACCACCCGGCCGCTGTCGGGGCTGAAGGCGGCGAACGGAACCCAACCCGCATGCCGTAGGCGGACGCGGAGCCTGCCCGTTCGAGCATCCCAGATGCGGGCATGGCCATCCCGGGAAGCAGTGAGGGCGAGAAGGCCGTCGGGGCTGAAGACCGCGTGGTCGACGACGTTCCGATGGTCCCCGAGGACAAAGAGCTGCTTTCCAGAACCGGCATCCAAGATCCGCGCGGTGAGATCCCAGCAGGCGCTGATGACCCGCTTCCCGTCGGGGCTGAAGCGTACGCTGTTCACCTGGACCGTGTGCCCGGAGAAGAGGCGCGTCAGCTCGCCCGATTGCGCGTCCCACATTCTCACCGAGGTGTCGAAAGACGAGGTCACGACCTGCGCGCCGTCGGGGCTGAATTCCGCGGAGGTGAGGTAGAAGTCGTGGCCGAGAAAAGTGCGCACCTCTCGAATGTCCCCCAGTGCCGCGAGGATGGAGTTGGTCGCGACAAGCCCAGGCTCACGGATGGCCCCATCGATGGCGAGGAGGAGGGCCTGGGCGGGGTTGGCCGCCAGGACCGTTGAAGAAAGAGTGAGGAGCTGCTGGCCCTTCGCACGGTCCAGAGCCTTCTCCTTCTGAATGCGTAGATCCTTCTCCGCCTCGGCGTCCCTCTCGAAGCGAAACGCCGCCGCGATCGAACCAACCACCACAGCCACGACGAGGACGAGGACGGCCGCGCTCAGCACGGCAAGTACCGGCTTCCTCCGGCACCACCGCCAGAGCTTCTCCACCGGCCCCACCGGCCGCGCTCGCACCGGCTCGCCACGGAGATACCGCCCCAGGTCATCCGCGAATTCCCCCGCCGTCGCGTAACGGCGCGCCCGCTCCTTGGCCATCGCCTTCAAGCAGACCGTCTCGAGGTCGCGAGGCACGTGCTCGTTGAGCCGCCTCGGAGACCGCGGCTCATCGTTGAGCAACTGGTGAAGCACCATGCTCCTGTTGCCGCTGTAAGGCCTTTCGCCCGCCAACAGCTCGTATAGCACCGTCCCCAAGCCATACACATCGGAGCGGCCGTCGACCTCCTCCCGGTCCCCTCGGGCCTGCTCCGGTGACATGTACGCCGGCGTGCCGAGCACCTGCCCATCCAACGTCACCGTCACCTCGCCCTCGTCTCGGCGGGCGAGTCCGAAGTCGGTGATGTACGGCCGCCCCGAAGCGTCGATGAGGATGTTGCCCGGCTTCACGTCCCGGTGGATCACCTGATGGCCGTGGGCGTACTCCAGCGCCTCGCCGACCTCCCGTACGAGCTGGGCGCTCTCCTTGAAGCTCAGTCGCCCCTCCTCGATCACTCGGGCGAGCGTGCGCCCCTCGATGTACTCGCTCACAATGCAGGGAAGACCGTCGACCTCGAGGATCTCGTAGACCTGGACGATCCCCCGATGCTTCAGTGCCGCCGCGCTCCGCGCCTCCCGATGGAACCTCTCCTCGTCCTCGTCAGTGGAGAAGATCCCCGCCCGCGGGACCTTCAGCGCGACCACGCGGTCCAGCTCCGTATCCAGAGCTTTGTAGACGACTCCGAACGCACCCCGCCCGAGGATTTCGAGGAGCTGGAATCTACCGAAGGAATCCGGAAGCTCGCCGCCCATTCCCTCCTCCGGGCCCGCTTCGATCCGGAAAGAGCTGCCGCAACCCTCGCACGTGACGAGGCCGCCGAGAGGCTCCACCGATGCGATCGCATGGGCGCAGTGCGGGCACCGAACCTGAAACGCGCCGGGCACGGTTGGACCTGACAGCCCTCCTGCCCTCACCGCCGCGTGCAGCCTGTCGACGGCCTCGAGCCGCTCCTCCAGGATCGAGACGACGCTCGGATGGGCCGCAAGAATCGCCTCGCGGTCCGGCTCAGCGCCCAACTCCAGCGCCTCCAGGTACTCCTCGACGGCCGAGCGGACCTCCTCCTCGACCTCGGGGGGAAGGGTTGTTCGATCCCGGCCCCTCGGCCCTGCCAATGATCCATCCTCCCCCATCATGTTGCCTCTCACGACCCGCTCGTCCCTTGTCCTTGTCCTCCTAGAGACGCCCTGCTGCGAGGCCCGCGGGGAGAATTCGGACGGATCAAGGCTTGAACCGACGGCGCATCTCGTTTCCGAGATGCTCCATTCCCTTGTGGAAACGATCGCGCACCTGATCGTAGGACAGCTCCAGGCGCTTGGCGATCTCTCGAAGGGGCAGGCTCTCGAAGAAGCGCAGCCGAACGACGCTCTTCTCCTCGAGGTCGGAAAGGGACTCCAGGGCGGCGCGGATCTGGGCCGTCTCCTCCTCGCGACGCACGACCGAACTGGGTGTCGAATCGCTCGCCGCCGGATCCGCGGTTCGCGTCGATCCGGAACGACCGCCCGATCCCGCTCCGCGCAGCCGCACGAGCCTTCCGAGAGGGGATCGCTTCCGCCGCTGCGAGTTCCTCCGCGCCTGAAGGCAGACGTTTCGAACGATCCGAGCGGTCCATGCGCGGAACATGGCCAGCGTCTCCGGATCGCTCGCGCCTCCCCCAAACTGTCGGAGCCGGCCCCAGGCGCGCACCCAGGATTCCTGGACGAGATCCGAGACGCTTCCGGCGGCATCATTGCCTTCGAGGGAATTTCGTGCGGTCCGCTCCAGGTAGGGCCTCAAGAGCACCAGCAGTCGGTCCATGGCGCCCTTATCCCCCCCCTGGGCACGGCGAAGCAAGTCGTGAAAGCCGGCGGACTCCATGAACTCACTCGCGGAACTGACCGAATCGACGATTGTGCGAAATTTCGTCGAATGGATTGTATCCCTCGTGCCACCTCTCGACCAAGGCGCAAGACTGCATTTCGCCTCCTCAACACAAATCGACCCCCCTACGGACCGGGAACGGGATCTCTCTGGATGGCAACGCCCCGAGTTCCATCGGGGTGCCATCCAAGAGGGAGGGCACAAAGGAATGTTCCACGCAGCCAGCGACAGTACGTCCGCGCCTCGAAAGCCCCGACAAAAACAGCCACCCGCGAGCGCGAACGGCCCCGCTTCGGGAAGGGAGATGGAGATACGGTGCAGGCGACTCTGCCGGCATCGTGGAGCCGCCCCGTCCCGTCACGAGCCTGGCCGCAGCGGGATCGGGGGGACCTGGGCCTTCTGGCTGGCCTGCTCCATCGCATCGCCTTCCATCGCCGAGATTCCGCTCCCGCCGCAGATCATCTATGGCGAGATCGGCTCCGAAGGCCCCGTCATCGGTACGATCCAGCGCGGGGGTCAGACCGTCCTCGAAGTCCCGGGGGAGACTACCCGCTTCCAGGGAGCGCTCTACTACGTCCTGCGCATCCCGATGGAGACGCGGATCGGCGCGCCGGGCCCCGCCGGGAACGCGGCGCGCGACGGGGACGTCCTGCGCTCGATATCCGTGGACGGCGTGGTCATCACCGAGCCGGATTTCTCCGTCCCGCTTGCGTCGGCCGGGATCGCCGAGATCTCACCACCGCCGCCGGAAGGCTTCGTGCGCTCGGATTGCGATGGGAACGGGTCGATCGACATCACCGACGCCATCTTCAACCTCAACTTTCTCTTCCAGGGGGGGCCCGCCCCCCGATGCAAGCGGGCCTGCGATGCGGATGGGAACACAGACCTCGACCTGACGGATCCCATCTTCACGCTCAACTTTCTTTTCCTGGGCGGCCCAAGGCCGCCGGCCCCTTACCCGGCCTGCGGGGAAAGCTCCTCGGCACTGACCTGCGAGAGCTTCGACGCTTGTCCGAAGGGCGGAGGCGGCGGATACGAAGAGCCTGCGTTCGCCGGCGGAGGGGCGAGCCCCGCCGCGCCGAAGGCGGATGCGAGATCGCCGGAAGGGCGGTCGAGGAAGCAGCACGGCTCGGCGGCGCTCGGCGCCCTGATCCAGGACGTAGCCGGCCGGATCGGTTTGGGCCGGCGGGGGCACCTTGGCCTCGGAGTTTTCCATCCCGGCCTCGAGGTGTCGCCTTCCTCGATCCTCTTCGGAGAGATATCCGGAGATCCCGCGGAGAAGACGCTGACCGTCGTGAACCGGACGGGAGGAGCCCTCACGCTCGAGCTGGCCAGCCTGTCGGCGGCGTTCTCGATCTTCCCGAGGACGCTCCCGGTTCCCGATGGCGGCTCGGTAGCGGCGTTCGTTCAAGCAGAGCCCGCAGCGGCCGAGACGGATCCTCCCGTCGAGCCCGCGGTGGTCGAGATTGCCTCCGAGGGCAAGATCCTGGCGCGCGTCGAGATCCTCCACGAGGAGCCCTCGCGCTACCGCGCCTACGTCCACTTCCGGGTCGGCGACGTCCAGGTCGCGGCCGGCAGCGAGGACAAGGTCGCAATCCCCATCGAGGCGAGCGCGTCGATGGAGGTCGCTCCTCTGTCCATCACCTTCCAGTTCGCTCCGGATCGGTTCCAGAAGGCGGAGTTCGTGCCGCCGGAGGCTCTTGATGCGGAGGCCGCCGCGACTCCGGCTCGCGGAGCGCTGACTGTAACGCTCAGCCGCATGCCGTCCGGCGATGGCCTCCAGCTCGGCCACGTCGTCCTGACGCCCGCCGGCCCGCTGCCGGCCGGCACGTACCCGGTGACGGTCCTCGAGGCGAGCGCTCTGGCCTCCGCCGGCGCCCCGCTCGCCGTCGTTCCGGCTCACGGCGAGGTGCTGAGCTTGAAACCCTGGTTGGATCTGGATGGGGATGGGGAGGTCCTGGCGAGCTTCGAGCTTGTCCTCGCCCGGCGCCGTTTCCTCGGCGGCGAGGGGATCGATCGGCTTTGGCCGGAGGTCTGGGGATCTCCGGGCCCCGGTTTCGCCGGCCTGCCGACGATCATGGAGGCGCTGGAGCGCTCTCGTGCGCTCCTCGACACCGACGGGTCCGGCTCCGTGGGCGCCGCCGATTTCCGCGCGATCCTGCAGAGCCTGGCCGGTTTCGATGTCGCCGATCGAGATGTCTCCGCCCGCGTGCGCAACCTCCATTTCCCGGCGCGGAGAGAATCGAACGACGATTCACTCTTCGAGAACTTGCCTGCGGGGCCCACGGACCTGGTCCTGTCGGCTTGCGTTCCGGAGGAAGGGTCCTTAGAGGTTCGAGCGGCCCTCCGCGAGGAGCCGGCGCTGCGGCTTTCCTCCCTCTCGCTCGCTCTACGGTATCCCCACCGGCTCCTGGCGCTCCGCCGGGGTTTCCTGCCGGAAGGAGCCGGCGGCTCCATCGAGCTGCACATCGAAGATTCCGAAGGAAACGCGCGGATCCTCGTCCACGCCGCGGACGGAGAGCCCTTCGCGAGGATCCTTCCCGGGGAGGACCTCTTCAAGATGGTCTTCGAACCGACGGTCTCAAACCTCGACGGAGAAGTCTCAGGAGGAGAATGGACCGTAGAGGCCAGCGTCGAGAACGCCCACTTCGGGCCGACTCGACAGACACTCACGGCCGTCGGTCTCGCCTTGGGGGAGAACCCAACGACACCGTGTCCGAGCGGCACCGAGGACTGTGCCCTCGAAGCCCAGGCTTCGGGCGAAGCGGGGATCCTCGCCGTCCTCGAGTACCTCTTCTCGGGCGCGCCGCCGCCTCATTGCCTCGAAGGCTTCGACTGGAACGCCGACGGTGTCGTCGACCTGAGCGATGCGGTCGCCCTCATTGCGGAACAGGGCTACGCAAGGAGCTGATGCCATGTTGCCACGATCCCGACCAGCGATTCGCCGGACTTCCAGCATCTCCCGGGCGGCGGCGGTTGCCGCCGCGGCGTGGCTCCTCGCGATTGCGGGCCCGGCCTGGGCCACGCACCAGTGCGGCGACGCGTGCCGCGACGGCGATATCCCCGTTCCCGCCCTCTCGGGAACGTTTTCCGTCGATGGGCGAATCGACGCCGCCGACTGCACCCTCGACTTTCCCCTTTCCCCTTTCTGCCCGACCTGCCGGTCCGACACCTGGAGGCTGGCGATCACCGACGCGCTTGAGGTGTCGATCACCGAGTCTTCCAAGGACCTCGATGCGTTCCTCTTCCTCTTGAACTCCTCCTGCCTGCCGGTGGCGACCGCCAACGCCGGTGAGGTGGGTCAGGACGAGAAGCTCCAGCTCTTCCTCAGCGCCGGCACCTACTACGTCGTTCCCACCCACGCTCTCGCGGGCGAAAGCGGAGAATACACGCTCACCGTGGACATGGTCCCTGTGCCGCGGATCCTCCGCGTGAGCCCGGCGGCCTCCTCGCCGTTCCCTGACGGAGCAAGCTGGGCGACGGCATACCAGGACCTGCAGACGGCGCTGGCGCGGGCGCAGGCGATCAACGCACAGCTTCCCGGGAGAGTTCGGGAGATCTGGGTGGCGAAGGGGACGTACAAGCCGACGACGGGGACGAACCGTTTCGTGACGTTCACCATGTTGCCCGGCGTCAGCCTCTACGGCGGGTTCGCGGGTGGAGAGACCTCGCGGAACCAGCGCAATCCGAACTTAAACCAGACGATCCTCTCCGGAGAGATCGGCGGGGCGACGGACCTCGACAACACTCACAACGTCGTCACGGCTCAAGGCGCGTCCATTGGACCGGAAACGTTCCTCGATGGATTCACGATCACGATGGGGCGGGCCGCGACACCTCGACCTTCCGGCGCCGGCCTGCGGGTCGGCTTGGCCAGCCCCACCGTGTCGAACTGCGCCTTCCGGTACAACATCGCTCAGGATGCGGGAGGGGCGGCCATCCTCGAGCAGTCGAGCACCACCTTCAGGAACTGCTCGTTCTTCCGGAACGAGTGCAAGCCTGCCCTCCAGGGGTTCCTGGGGGGGCTCGGGGGTGCGGTTCTGATCCTCCCGGCGGCGAACACTCCGGCGCCGCAGCCGAATTTCATCAGTTGCACGTTCCAGGAGAACCGCTCGGCCCAAGGAGGGGCCATCGCGAACATCGAGCTGGTCCAAACCCCGCCCCTCCAGCCCATCCAGCCGCAGGCGACGCTTGTGGATTGCGCATTCTACGCGAACCTGGCCACCCTGGCCGGAGGTGCAGTGTTCAGTACGGGAAACCTCATCGCCCAGCACTCGCTATTTGCCGGCAACATCGCTCGCAGAGTGGATTCGGTCCTCGGGGTCGTGGGAGATGGCGGAGGGATCTCCGTTACGGAGCGCGGCTCTGTCTTGAGGCTCAAGGGATGTTCCTTCAACGCGAACCTTGCCGGCAAGAATGGGGGGGGCGTCTACATTCTCATCGGCGGCGTCGGCTGCTTGACGACGGAGCAGCTCCAGATCGACAACTCGATCCTCTGGGGGAACGCCGTCGAGGACCCGCTGAACCAGGCCACGAGGGCGCTGTTCGTCGACCCCGGATCTCAGCTTGCCTGTTTCCAACTGAACCACACGTGTCTCGAAGTCGATGCTCTCGGCCTGTCCGACCTCGGCGGGGTCGGGAACATCAACCTCGACCCCTTGTTCCGAAAGCCCACCCCCGCGGGTAGCGTCGCCACGCCCGGCAGCGTCGATCTCCGCCTCCAGGCGGCGTCGCCCTGCCGTGACGCGGGCAACTTCATAGCGATCCCAGCCGACACGTTCGACGTCGACGGGGATCTCATCACGGCCGAGCTGCTTCCCGATCTCCTCCTCCAGCCGCGCGTCCATGGAGCAACGGTCGACATGGGATCCTACGAGTTCCACCCCGACAGCGACTCGGACGACGTGATCGATGTCTTCGACAACTGCCGGCTCGCCGCGAATCCCGGCCAGGAGGACCAGGACGGCGACGGTTTCGGCGACGCCTGCGACAACTGCCCCGCGGTAGCCAACGCCCCTGCGGGCGGAGGCTCCGCGCAACTGGACAGCGACGCCGACGGCGTCGGCGACGCCTGCGACAACTGCCCGGGCATCGCCAGCATCGACACGACCGACGGCGACAAGGACGGGTGGGGGGATCCCTGCGACCCGCACCAGCTCTCGGTCTCGCCCAACGGCGGCCAGGCCGGCGACCGCGTCACCGTGCAGGGAAGGGGGCTCGTCAACGTGAACGGCCTGCCGATGGTCCTTTTCGGGGGCCGGCAGGCCCTCGTGGAAGCGTTCGAGGTCCTTCAGCCCGGCCTCGTCGCGCTCACGGTGCTCGTCCCTCAGCAGGACGAGGGGACGACCTTCGTCGACGTTGCGGTCATCAACTTCGTGGGCGGCAACGACGTAAGCGAGATCCTCGCGAACGGCTTCGCCTACACGAACCTGAAGCTCACCGTCGGCCAGAAGGTCCCGCAGTTCGGTCAGGGCATCGGCAACTTCACTCCGGTCGTGAAGAGCGGAACGATCTGGAGGGACCCGCAAGGGGACGCCCTGGCGCTCTACTCGGTGGGTCTCGGCTCCGCGCCTCCCGTCGTCAACTGGAGGGACAACGCGAAGAACCTCGAGTTCGACGTTACCTACGCGGTGAGCTACCCGCCGAGCCCTCCTGCGATCGACATCGCAAGCGGCCAGGGGGCGCCGCTCCCGAACGGCATCACCGACGAGGCGGTCTTCCTCGCCCAGGGCCTCAATGAAAACGTCGCCGTGGGCGTCATCTACCGATCCGAGGCGAGTCCGGCGGTCAACCGCGTCTACGCGCTCAACCCCGGCGGGGGAATTCCCGACAGCCAGCACGTGCTCGTCCGGTACAAGACGAACGGCCAGCCCGAGCTGCTGGTCTACCGGGTCGAGCCCGGAGCGAACTACGCCGGCGTCCTCAACGGCGTCCCGACGTATCAGCTCGCCAAGGACGTCGGCGAGGGGTTGAAGCCCTTTTACCCCCTCAACGAGCTCCAGGAGTGCTTGATCCCGTTCCCCGAGGGGCTAGCGGCGCCGTTCGAGGTCTTCACCGAGCACAACCGCGCCCGAGAGTGGCAGAGCGACGAGGAGAAGCGCGTCTTCGCGGTCAACAGCCATCCGACGGAGCCCGGGAGGATCGTCGCCCGCTGGCCACGCGTGACGACCACGAAGCAGCAGGGGTCCTGGGTGCCCGCCTGTGCCAACGTCTCCCTCTCGAACACGGCCTACACGATCGAGTACACGATCGGATGGCCGGCCTCGAGCCCGGTCATCGACATCTCGGCCGGAACGGGTGCACCGCTTCCGGCCAACCTGGCGGGCGAGGAGGCGATCTTCGACGTCCGGGACAAGAAAGAGAACACCGAGGAGGCTCTGATCTACGAGGACGGCCGCCAGGGGCCGCCGGTCGACAAGGTCTTCGCCACCTTCGTCCGCTGCACCGAGAGCTGTAACGGTGACCCGTCCCGCCAGCACGTCCTCCTCCGCTACCGAAACACGCAAGGCGACCTGGACCTCCAGGTCTACGACGTCGCCCCCGGGCAGTTCTACAACCCGAGCACGCGGCGCCTCGTCATGCCCCAGAAGGCGGTCGGAAACCTGCTCGAACCGGTCTTCCCCCTCGACGAGCTTCTGCGGAAACAGAACGTCACGCTCCCCGACGCGAACATCCTGGTGACCCAGCACGCGCGCGTCTGGAAAAACCCCGGCGAACGAAGGCTCAGCGAGATCTTCGCGGTCAACGCCCACCCGGTTTCGGGCGGCGTTGCATTCATCTCATGGCCGAAGGTTCTGACCAAGAAGAGCCTCGACGGCCGCTGGACGGAGATCGCCGAGTTCAATCCGGGCCTGGAGGTGTCTCCCTACACCCAGGAGTTCCCGGTCGAGTGGCAGGGACAGGACATCGTGATCTCGAGCGGGCGCGGCGCCGACCTGCCGGCAAACTGGAGAGACCGTCAGGGCGAGCGGTTCTCTACGCAGCGCGTCAAGGTCTTCGACGACCCCTTCAAGGGAGTTGCCGGCAACTTGAACGACGAGTACGCGCTCATCTACCGCAAAGAGAACGTGCTCTTCCCCGATCCAGGCACGATCCAGAATTGGGCTGTCTTCTCACTGCGCCCGCCGGTGGGGACCTTCGTCGAGCCGCCGGCGACCCAGCGAGAGGGGGGCGAGGGGTGGGTCCTCGTCCGGATGGACTGGCGCGACGGGGCCGTCGAGTTCGCGAGCTTCCGCGTCGTGCCCGGCCAGATCGACCGGCGGGCTATCGTCGGCGCTCGGCTCATTCCCTACTATCCGCTCGACGTGATCCTCTATGGCAACGAACTCGTGAACCCGGCCGTGCTCGATCAGCACATCCTGCCCACCGCGGACCCGAAGATGCTCCCGCCCCAGGACTCGAGCGGATGGTGGGTGAACGATCTCGAAGGCACTCTTCTGCCCAGCGCGGGCAGCCACATCTACGCCGTCAACAAGGGAAAGCCGGGCCAGGCCAACCCGCAGAACCCCTATATCTCCGTGCGCTGGCGGATCCCGAAGAACACGCTCCACCAGCCCGACGACATCGAGAAGGAAAGCTACCGGCAGACGTTTCCGGTCGTCTGGCCGGACGAGATGGGCGGACGCGGGGGCTGGCCCGCCGTCGCAGAGTTCGCCTACGCCTTCGAGGGCGACATGAAGCAGCACGCGAGCGCTCCGGACGCTTCCGGGGTTCTCGACGGCCAGTGGCGGCGGCAATCGGCGCCGCCGGCCATGGCGGACTCGTGGTCGGGCGCGGAGCCCGGCGCGGGAGGCGGCATCGCCTTGCGGAGTCTCCCCGGGCAGGGCGAGATGGGCGCCGCGGCTTCGGTCCTCCTCATGGAGGACGTCCTCGCCTCGCCGGGGGCCGAGGGCAACCTGCGCCTCTGGCGGGACACGAGCCAGGAACTGGACCTCGCTCAGGGGATCACGCTCGTCGCCCGCTGGCGGTTGACGCCGAACCCGGCGTCGCTGGCCTTCACGACGAACGGCGGCACGCTGCCCGTCCCGAACGGGACTAAGCTCACGCAATCGGCCGGCGCACTGGGACAGATCGGCTTTGTTCAGAACCAGACGACGCTGGGCCGCGTCCGCGGGATGCTCTTTCTCGCTTTGAGCGAGGACGACAAGCTCCACGTCGCGCTGGCCGATGCCTGCACGGGCTCCCTGACCGACACCTGTCTCGCGGTCGACGCCGACAACTGGGTCACGGTCTGGATCACCGCCAGGGAGAACGAGGAGGGAAAGGTGGAGGTGAAGCTCTTCCTGAACGGCAGCTTGAACCCCTCGCACGACCTCGTCCTCGATGCGCTGCCTCTCCCCGCGAACTCCGACGCCTCGAGCGGACCCTTCAACCCCGACACGGCCCTCCACCCGACGAGCTATCTGAGCATCGGGACGAGTCTCGCCGACGAAGCCTCCATCGAGATCGATTACGTCGCTCTGGCCTCGACCGCGATCGACCCTCGCTACCGCGGCGTGAAGATTCAAGGCCTCGAGGACGATGGCAGCGGCCGGCTCTGCACCGATCCGGACCAGCTCGGCTGTCAGGGCCAGAGGATCTACATCGACGCGAAGGTTTTCGACGGAGTCGGAGAGGGCGCCGTCACGGACGGCTTCCCAAAGAGCTTCGAAGTCAACCCGAACGACGAGCACGGGCTCATCTTCTCGGGCGCCATCTACGCGGGGCGCGATGACAGCGCCCAGAAGCGCCCGCTCCTCCAGACGAAGCCCTGGGTCCTCCTCGGCTATCGCGAACGGCTGGGCGGTCCGCGGCTCTTCGAAGCGTTCCGGGTGGTGCGGGACATCCACCCGAAGGAGTTCATCGCGGGCCAGGTCGTCCAGCTCCCGCCTCCTTACGTGTACCTCGCCAACTACCCGCGGTGCCAAGGCACGCGCATCGAGGACTCGAACGGCGCGCCGCTCCTCTTCGGCTGGAAGGACCCGAACGGCGACGTGTGGGTGGACCGGAGCTGGCCGCGGCCGGTGAACCCCCGGACGGCCTTCTTCGACTTCCACGAGTGGTGGTTCCCCGAGGACGCGAACCCCAAGACGGCCGTCCTGGACATGCTGCCGGGGCGGAACGACTGCGAGGACTGGATCGAGGACATCGAGATGACCGCGGTCTGGCCCGAGGAGGAGGGGATCGGCCCCGGGTTCTTCACGCGGCTCTCCGTCGGCGAGGCGCTCGACCGGAGCGGCCACCAGGGGCTCAAGGTGCTCTTCTCCTCGAACTCGAGCGACCCCGAGGCGGCGCGCGTCCAGATCCTCGTGAAGCGCCAGCGGGATGAGTGCCCCCTATCGCAGACCTTCTGCCGTTTCACGAGCGACGGCGATCAGGCGATCGCCGATGCCGGCGTCCTCAAGTTCGTGAGCGCGATCTCGAGCGGCGTCCGGGCGAGCCCGTGCAGCGGCGAGACGTGGGCGAGCGTGGGGACCCTCGATGCGGTCAACTCCGTCGAGGTCTTCAAGGTCGAGTGCCCGCCCGTCCAGGGCCGGCTCATCCCCGTCGGCGAGAGCTGCTTCTTCTCGCCGAAGGTGAGGCTGCGCTTCTGGCCGCTCCGGAGCCTCCCCGAGGAGTACGGCGGACAGTTCCTCGAGACGGGCCTCTACGATGAGGCGACGGTGCCCGAGGACCTCCTCGAAGGGCTCTACGCCGACGCCGGCAACATTACCTTCCAGTGGCAGTACATCAGCGCCAAGGATTTCAACGAAGGCCGGGACACCTGGATCCCCGACACGTCGACGACGGGGCCGCTCCTCACCCTCGACGACGCCGCGGGCGTGGCGGTTCTCCTCGACCGGTACTACCGCGTGCGCTACAGGGGTTACGAAGCCTGTAAATGCGCGGTGCCGCCGGCCGCGGAGTCGCGCCTCCTCGTCGAGGTCACCGACGGGCTCAGCGCCGTCCTCCCTCAGGAGTTCGACCAGCGCCAGAACGGCGGCCAGTGGATCCCCCTCGGGCGCTTCCCGGCCCCCGGCACCGGCGGCCAGATCAGCGTCACCATCAAGGGCCTCGACCTCCTGGACGGGAAGGCCGTGGTGCCCTATGCCGATGCGGTTCGCTTCATCCGCCGCGTGCGCGTCGGCGAGGAGATCCCCCTCGAGGATCAGAGGGTCATCATCATCGACAACGGGGCCGTCAGCTCCGCCTCCGGCATCTCGACCTCCTTCACCGGCACTTGGGCGCCGATCAAGTCTCCGGGACAGTTCCGCTCGAACTGCCTCTACTCGAGCCAGGCCGGGGCCACATACACGTGGACCCTGACCACGCCGAACCTCGGCGCGGGCGAGGACGCCTACGACGCTTATATCTGGTGGCCGCGCGGCGCTCCCGGCGTCGAGGCGGATCCACAGGGCTACTGGTACAGCCCGTGGACCACCCCGATGCTCCTTCCGGGCTGGATCAAGCGGGTCACCCAGGGGGCGGACCTCGAGAACTTCAAGCTCGAGTCCTTCCACACGGGAGGCGGGACCTTCGTGAGCGCCCACGAGATCATCGGGACGCGGGCCGAGGAGCCCATCGCCTTCAACTGCGACCCCGCGAACCTGAACAAGATCGGCCTCCTCGAGCTGTACATGAACGTCCTCCAGCGGGGAGTCGGGTTCAGCATCGGGGCCGGCTACAGCGTCGCCGATGCCAACCAGGCCCTGCTCCTCGTCGCGGGGCGCATCGCCCAGATGTACATGCTCCTGGGGAACGAGGCCTACTCCGACGCGCTCGACCCCACGATCGGCCAGGCCATCTTCGAAGGCTCGGACCTCGAGCCGGAGACCTACTACAGCTTCTTTAACCAGGTGCCTTCGCTCCTGGAGGAGGAGCTGGTCCTCCTGCGGGGCCGGCCGAGGGAGAAGATCACGCTCGACTTCATCCAGCCGGTCTACAACCGCTTCACCTGGAACTTCACGAGCGACCTCGCCAAGACGATCTACACCACCAGCTACCGCGACGCGGGGGTCGTCGTCGTCGAGGACGCCATGCGGAAGTTCCCGCAGGGGCACGGGGACGCCTGGGGGCACTACGTGAGCGCCGCGAGAGTCTTCTACAACCTCCTCTCGAACGGATATTTCGAGTGGGAGAACGGGATCGAGGATGTGCTCGTCGCCGGCCGGCCCGTCAAGGTCGGCTTCCAGCACGCCCGCAACTTCGCTCAGGCGGCGGCGGCGCGGGCGCGGACGGGCCGGGATCTCGTCGCCCTCGAGTTCCGCCGCCAGTACCGCGCCGATCCCGAAAAGCAGTTCACGAACCAGGGCTACCTCGACGAGACCACGGATGCGGAACTCCTCAAGTTTCTGAGCAACAACGGAGATTTCTTCCCGAACCCCGGGCCCCACAACTCGACGGGCGAGACGGGGCGCGCCTGGGGCGTCCACGACTGGGCGACACGGGCGGCGACGGGAGCGTACCTCGACTGGGCCGTCGCGGCGTCCCTCTTGCCCGCGCAATCGGACGACGTGGGTCTCAAAAAGGTCGACCGGACGACCGTCCTCGAGCTGGACGAGGTCGCAGCCAACCTGCGCGAGATCACGCAGGAGATCGACCTCGTGGACTCCGGGCTCAATCCGCTGGGCATGGCCCGCACGGTCGTGCCGTTCGACATCGATCCGGAAGCCCTCCTCGATGGAACCACCCACTTCGAGCAGACCCAGGACAAGGCCATCAACGCCATCGGGAACGCCGCCGCCGTCTTGAGCTTCGCCAACCAGAGCCGAAACCGCCTCCGCGAGCAGCAGGACGAGCTGGAGGCCTTCCAGAACAACATCGAGAACGAGGAGTTCCGCTTCAAGAGCCGCCTCATCGAGATCTTCGGCCGGCCGTTCCCCGATGACCCGGACTACCCGCCTGACTTCGACGGGCCCGACATCTTCCACTTCGACGCCATCGACCTCGGACCGCTCACGGGCCGCCCGGGCGAATCCGAAATCAGACCGGGCGCCTCCGGCAAAGTGCGCGCACTCCGGGTCCAGCTCACGGAGCATGTCCTCCTCGATGACGGAAGGATCGTCCTCGAGGACCCCAGCCAGCAAAAACTGGAGAAAGAAGTGGGAGACCCCGAGCCTCCCCCATCTTCCGCCAAGGAGAGCGAGAATGAGGGCGCCCAGGAGGCCCAGAAAGAGGCGCAACGTCAGGATCGCCAAGATGCCCAAAGGGAACCGCCTCCCGCGGGGCCCTCCTACAACTTCGTGGACTTCGAGCTGCAGAGCCAGAAGCGCAACGTGACCTTCCGCTTCTCGGAGCAGACTGGATTCTCCGTCAAGCCGGACGAATGGACGCGAAACCGTCCCGAGGAGGGGCAGCTCCAGCAAGCGCTCCGCGGCGTGCACGTCGCCGCAGGCCGCGTCGAGCAGGCGAGGCTCGCCCTCCAGTCGATCCTGGACGACATCGAGGCCGACCTCGGCTTCCTCGAGCAGACGATGGGCATCCAGCGCCAGCGGATCGCGATCATGACCTCGGAGAGGGAAACGCGAATCACCATCAACGACGAGCTTCGAGCCATCCGTATCGGCCTGATCGCAGCCGAATTCCTGGTCAGCGTGAGCCGGGGTCTGGCGGCGACCATTGCAGAGTGCGTGCCGCAAAGCAACATCGTCGGTCTGGCCGTCGGCGGCGATCTCACCTCCGTGATCCGTTGCGCCGTTATCGGCGCCGGCGAGGCGGGAGCCGCTCTCCAGTTCAGCTTGCAGCAGACCGGCGCTGAGACTTCGCGGTTCATGGAGGACGAGTTCACAGCCCTCCAGACGGCGAACCAGATCACACTCGCCGGAATCTCCGACGAACTTCAGAACCTCCAGGTCGTCCAGGGCCTCAAGGCCAGGGTCCGCGCGATCCCAAGCGCCATCCTCCAGGCCAACCTAGCCCGCGAGGAGCTGCTCCAGGCGATCTCCCAATACGGAGGCCTTCTGGGTCAGGGGCTGCGGCTCCTCGAAGAGCGCGACACGTTCCGCCGCCAGACCGTGCGCCAGCTCCGGATCTACCGGCACAACGACCTCACCTTCCGCCTCTTCCACAACGACGCCTTGGGAAAATACCGCGCCCAGTTCGACCTCGCGTCGCGCTACGCCTACCTGGCCGTGCAGGCCTTCGACTACGAGACGAACCTCCTCGGCTCCGGCCTCCACATCGGGCGGTTCGAGGACACGGACGAAGCGCTCGAGGCCATCATCCAGGCCCGCTCGCCCGGAGCGCTCGTCGCCCGCACGCCGGCGGGCGGCGCGGGGCTCACGGGGGTCCTCTTCGAGCTGGGGACTGCCTTCGAGGTGCTCGAGAGCGCCCTGCGGCTGCCTCAGGCGGAGCGGCGCGAGTTCTCGCTTCGGCGCTCGCTCTTTCAGATTCCGCCCGCGGGCGATCAAAACCACACGGACTGGCGCAACCTGCTCGCGGCGAAGGTCGTCGACCTCCGCGACCAGCTCGACGTCCGCGGGATCGCGCAGATCGAGCAGACGATCGCCCTCGCCCTTCTCGAGGGCAAGGAGCCCAAGGCGATCGTCCTGCGCTTCCCGACAGCGGTCGGGGACTCGGGCGACGCGAACTTCTTCCTCCAGCGCGCCCTCGGCGGGGACCCGGGCTTCAGCCCCGAGCACTTGACCAGCAAGGTTCTGAGGTGCGGAGTCTACCTCGCCAACTACCGCCACGGATTCGGGAAGCTCAGCCCGACGCCGTATGTCTACCTGATCCCCGGGGGCGCCTCGGTGATGCGCATCCCCGTCGCGGCACAGCCCGCGGCAGTGAGGCCGGCGCGCCGGTTCCAGCTCGTCGACCAGCTCATCCCGCAGGTCCTCTCGACCTTCCTCGACGGATCGAGCGGCACCTGGCGGGTGCCGGCGGGCCACGAGCTCGAAAGCGCTGAGATGGCCTGGCGCCCGGGCCAGCTCCTCCAGGGATGCGCGGGCGAGACCTGCTTCCTCGGGCAGCCGAGGAAGATCAACCCCTTCGTGGCAGGGAACGACAGCACGGACCCGGGCAACCCGGGCCGCGAGCCGCGCTACGGCGGCCTCCTGGGCCGGACCGTCTGGAACACCGAGTGGATTCTAGTCATCCCTGCCCGGAACCTCGGCGCGGAGGGCCTTGACCCAGACCTCGGCCTCCAGTGGTTCCTGAACGGCCAGGAGACGGGCCAAGGAGTCGGCGTGACGGACATCCTTCTTCTCTTCGACGCCTACTCGTACGAGAACCCGTTCTGAAACTCTGGAGCTTGAGGACGCCATGACGCGAGAAACCAAATCTCCTCTCAACACGACGGCGAGAAAAGGAAAGCTGAACCACGGGGGCACGGAGACACGTAGACAGGACGAGAGAACGAATCGCAAGAGCGCCCACGTCGCTCCCCACCCGGCCGGCAGCGGCCCCGGGAGCGGTCGCAGGTTCCAGGTCGCTGCCGAGCACTCCTCCGTGTCTCCGGGCCCCTGTGGTGGAGATCCACTCTGTAGGATGAGGATCCGTATCCTCGCGGCGGTTCTGGCACTGGCGCTCGGTGAGCCTGCGTCCGCACAGTACACGGCGCAGTCGATCGCTCTGAAGGCCGGCTGGAACGCCGTCTACCTCGAGGTCGAGCCTGCGGAGCCTGCCCCTGCCGTCCTCGTCGAGCGCTCCGGCGGCCGCATCGAGAGCATCTGGACGTACGACAACCGCTTCGGCGGCGAGCGCGCCTTCGATCCGTCGGAGTTCGACGAAACCGTTCAGCCGCCACCCGTGCGCGTGAAGAACCGCTGGCATATCTATCACCCGGGGCACCCGAAGGCTTCGAACCTCCACCGCCTCGCAGGGAGCCGCGCGTATCTCATCAGGGTCAAGTCCGGCAGCGACTCGTGGGCGTTCGAAATCGTTGGACGGCCGACCCAGAGCGATCCGTACTGGGTCACAAGGGACTTTTCCCTCAAGGGCTTTCCGATCGATTCGGCTCTCTCGGCCGAGACGAGGCCGACCTTCGCCGCGTTCTTCAGCGGCTCTCCGGAGCATCTCTCGGCGGAGTGCAAGGTCTATTCAACCGACACCGGAGGCGGGATGCACGGGCCTCTCGACAAGAGCACGGCGCGCATCGAGCCGGGCAAGGCCTACTGGATCTTCACGGACGGCACGAGCAGCTACCGCGGGCCCGTGGAAGTCGGCGGGACAGGCCAGGACGGGCTCGACTTCGGCAGGACTGTCGTGGAGAGGACGCTCGACCTACGGAACCGGACTTCCGCTCCGCAGGAGGTCCGTCTCCGCCTCCTGAGCACTCTCGGCGCCACGCCGGCCGGCGCGCCGGTGCGGGCGGGCGACCCCCGCGTGCAGGTGCTCCTCACGAGGGACGGACAGCGCGAATGGGCTGACCTCGACGCCGGGGGCGTCGCGCTGAGCCTCGACCCGGCCGCCGTCCTGCCCGTGAAGCTGCGCGCCCGCCGCCAAGGGCTTTCGATCGCCGTGGTCCGCGACGAACCGCCGCCCTCGGCCCCGGCTGGAGGCGAGGCAGCGGGCGAGAGCGGAAGCTCGTACCAGGGAGAGCTACAGGTCACGACCGGCGAGGGGGCGCAGGTGAAGATGCCGCTTCAGATGCAGGTCGCCGACCGCACGGGCCTCTGGATCGGCGACGTGCGGCTGCGGTTCGTGAGGATGGTACAGCGCGACCCCCCCATATCCGGCAACCCTCCGACCCCGGCCTCCACGTTCGAGTCCAGTAAGACGCTCGCCCAGGCCCTGAGCGGCTTCCCCGACACGGTCGGCGGAAAAGACGATGCCCCCGAACTGACGTTCCCGCTCATCCTCCACGTCGGCCGCCCCACCCAGCAGGCCGACCACGTGCTGACGCTCCTGCGCCAGGTGGCCGTCCTGTGGAAGGAAGGCCTCAGGGATCAGCAGAACGCCATCATCGACCCGGGGAGGTTCGTGCTCATCACCCGCAAAGGCCTCGAGGCCGGCCTCATCGATAACCTGGGGCTCGTCGGCGGCACTCTGAAGGATGGCCGGCGGTTCTCGCAGCTCAAGACCGCCCCGACGTTTCACAAGGATTCGTTGCTCGCCGGGCCGCCGGGGGATTTCACCGCCAGCGGAGTCTGGACCGCCGAGACCACGATCCCGAGCCTCGATCCCTTGAACCCCTTCCTCCATCGCTACCACCCCGACCATGGCCACCCGAAGGTCATGCGCCAGAGCGGCGTTCCGGCCAGGGGCGGTCTCGATGTGAAGCGCACCGTCAGCTTCGACTTCAGCGAGACCGATCCCCTCGCCGGTACGTTCCAGGTGGGAGACGAGACCGTAACGATCCCGCCGCGGCCCGAGTACGGGGACACGATCATCGGCGGCACGTACCGCGAGGTCATCGAGACCCTCACCTACGACGCGGTGGTGGTCCAGGGCAGCTTCGAGCTGAGGCAGGCCGCGATGGGGATCGAGAAGCTGAACGATGGGCAGCCGATCAATTGAACCAGGGTGCGTACACGCGCCTGAGAACGACGTTAACCGCAGAGGACGCAGAGTAACGCAGAGGGACCGATTCGCCGGCAACGACCTCCTCTGCGTCCTCCGCGGATTCCTCTGCGTCCTCTGCGGTTCCCGTCCGTCACTTCGGGAACTCATCCTCGATGCCGCCTTCGTGGCGGCTCTAACGTCGGCGATTCTTTTTCCTCCGTATGCAGCGGGCCTTGCGGCCGGCGAGAAGAGCGGGGTTGCTCCCAATACCGTTTCGCTTCCTTCGGGCCCGGGCTCGATCGAGGGGCTCGGAGAGTCCTTCCAGCCGATGCTCCATACGGGCACGGCGAGTCACAGTTTCCCCATCGGCCTTCCGGCCGGCGGCCCCGGCCTCTCCCTCGCCTACGACGGCGGCTTCGGGAACGGCCCCGTCGGCTTCGGCTGGAAGTTCGGTCCGGGCGACGTCAAGCGCCAGACCGAGCGCGGGGTGCCGCGCTACATCGAGACCTCCGACGACGACACCTTCCTAGGAATCGGGGGCACGGAGCTGGTCGAGCTGAAGAACGGTTTCTTTCTCTCCCGCATCGAGGGCAGCTTCACGCGCTACCGGCGGATCCGCCCGGACCCCCTCGCCCATCCCGAGAGCTTCCACTGGGAGGCCCACTCGCGGGACGGCACGCGGTACGAGTTCGGCCCCACTGAGTCGGGGCGCGTCGCCCAGCCGGCGGCGGAGAGCCCTGCGGGGCGCGAGCGCATCTTCCGCTGGCTCCTCGAGAGGTCGACCGACGTCCACGGGAACGTCGTGGAGTACCGCTGGAGCGACCTCGCCCGGCCCGAGGACCGCGAGAAGCACCTCGTCGAGGTGCGCTGGGGCCCCGGGGCGCCACCCTGGAGCGTTTTTCACTTCGCGAGGTTCGCCTACGAGGAGCGGCCCGACTGGTTCGTCGACTGCCGGAGCGGTTTTCCCGTGCGGCAGAGCTTCCGCTTGAAACGGATCGACATCGCGATTCACGGAGCGCCGCAGAGCGATCTCGGCAGTTCGCTCCCTGGCGATTTCAACGGCGACAGCCTCCCGGATGCCCTCATCCGCCGCTACGAATTCCTCTACGAGGGCCACCGCCACTGGTCCTTCCTGACGCAGATCACGCTCGTCGGCGCCGACGGCGAGAGCAACCTGCCGCCGGCGGCCTTCCGTTACGGCCCATCCGACGATGCGCTCGACGTGGAGCTGTCCGCCGAGGCCGGCGCCGCAGCGTCCATCGACTCCGAGAACGCCCCCGCGGCCGTCAACGACCGGGATGAGATCGCCCTCGTCGACCTGAACGGGGATGGCCTCCCAGACCTCCTCCACACGTCAGACGGACTCCACCGCGGCTACTTGAACCGCGGCGCACGGAGGTTCGATACAGTCACAGACCCGAATTGCCCCGCCGGCCCCCTCAGAATCGTGTGGAGCGGCGCCGTCGAGCCGGCATCGGTCGGCCCCGGCGCGCCGGCGGCCCTCGAGTACCGACTGCGCGAGGGGGCTGTTCACCTCGCCGACATGGATGCCGACGGGCTCTCGGACCTCGTCGTCACCGAGGGGGACCTCGTCCGCTACTATCCGAACCTCGGAAACCTCGAGGAGCGGGCCGGGGGCCAACCTCAACTGCCGCAGAACGGACTCTGGGGAGCGCCCCGAGAGATGACGGTCGAGGGGATCGGGCCGCCGCCGCCCTTCGATCCCGAGATGGAAGGGAGCGTGCGCACGATCGACCTCGACTTCGACAAGCGGATGGACGTCCTCCAGAGCTTCGCGAACGGCTACGTGGCCTGGATCAACCGCGGCGGCGGCGAGTATTCCGAGATGCGATCGCTTCGGGGGGCCGTATTCGAGGGCGAGGTCCTCGAATTCCGCGACCGCCGCGTCAAGCTTGCGGACTTGAACGGCGACCGGCTGGTCGACGTCGCCCGCATCGAGGCGGTCCGCGTGATCGTCGCCCTCAGCCTGGGCTGGGGCGAGTTCGCCGATGCCGCGGTCATCGAAATCCCGGACGGTGTCCTGGGCCCGCAGGAGCTTCCTCGCGCCGAGCTGAAGGACCTAAACGGCGACGGCCTCTCGGACCTCATCGTCGAGCGCGCCGACGCGGGCGGCCTCTGGCTTTGGTGGAACCTGGGCACGGGCCAGCTCTCGCGCCGCCGCACGGTCGAGGGCATCGAGGAGGTCTCCGCCGGCGCCAAGGTTGAGTGGGCCGACGTGAACGGCAACGGATCGACGGACGTCGTCTATTCCGACTCCCGCCTCTGCTCAGGGCGCCGCGTGCGGGCGATCGACCTCGGCCAGACGTTCGATGGGAGCGCGCATCCGAGGCTCCTCAAGACGACGGACAACGGCCTCGGCGCACGCACCGAGATCGCCTACCGATCATCGAGCGAGTTCTACGAGGAGGCGCGCGCCGCGGGGAACCCCTGGAAAGTCTCAAACCCGAACCCGGTGCATGTGGTCGCTCGCGTGGAGACATCGACGGGACTCGACCTCGATGGCGTCCCGGGCCTCGATGTCCAGCGGGCGGACTACGTCTACCGCGACGGATCCTACGACCCGGTACGCCGGCAGTTCTCCGGCTTCGGCTTCGTGAAGCGGATCCTCCGCGGCGACGAGGATCTGAATCTTCCCCCCGCGGAGATCTCGGCTCCGACCCTGGTCGAGCGCCACGCCTTCCACACGGGCGCTCCCGACGGACTCGACAACGACCTCGATGGATCGACGGACGAGGCCGAGGAGTGGATGGGGCGCGAGGAGGAGCCTTTGAAGGGGGCGCAACTTTGGCTCGAGACGGCAAGCTTGCCCGATGACCCCCTCAAGGACGGTGCGTTCGCCGACGCGGCAGTCGTTTTCCAGCGGGTCGCGACGCCCCTCGATTCCTTCGAGCTGCGCACGCTCGCCGGCCCGGCCGGCGGCGTCCTGGCCGATTTCTTCGGCAATCCGGACTACGCTTCCGCGCGTCCCGACCGGCGCGCCGTCCTCCTCGTGAACAAGCAGGTCGACACGTTCATCATCGAGCAGGGCCGCGGCGCGCCCCGCCAGTTGCGGGTGACATCCGACGCCAACGGTCTGGGCGATCCGCTCTTTCGGTGGGAGCACGGCGAGATCGTAAACGGCGTGCCCGCTGACGCTGCCGAGCGGCGCTACACATCGTTCGAGTACGCGCACAATCTCCCCGTATGGATCCTCGGCCTCCCGTCCCGCACGCGCGTCCGGGCGGGCGACGCCGCCGGCGGTTTCGTCTCCGAAACGCGCTCCTATTACGACGGCGATCCGTTCGTGGGCCTCCCTCTGGGTCAAATCGGCGCCCGCGGCCTCCTCCACCGGAGCGAGTCATTCATTTCGGAGCCTTCGGACTGGACGCCGACAGGGCCGTCGCTCCCCGCCATCGAGGAGGAATCGCGCCTCATCGGCGACCCGAGGCTCCCCGGCGCCTCGGTGAACACGGCGCGGAGCGAGTTCGACGCGCGCGGAAACGCCATCGCGCTCCTTGATGCCAACGGCAATCGCCGGGAGGTGGACTACGACGCCGCGCTCGAGGCCTATCCGGTCCGCGAGAGGATCTTCACCGGCGGTCCGGGGGATCCGCTCGAGGTCGAGGTGCGCGTGAACCTCGTCCTGGCCGCGGTCGTGGAGTCCCGGGACCTGAACGGGCACGTCACGACATACGCGCGCGACGTCTTCGGGCGCCCGACGAGTGTGGTGGCTCCCGGCGACTCGCCGGCGAAGCCCACGTCGATCTACCGCTACGCGGCGGCGAACCCGCAGCCCCTCCCCGGCACGCGTCAGCGGCCGGGCGATGCGCCGCTCGCCGCCTCAACGCCCCTCTCCTTCGAGTACGACGAGGGAGGAGCCTTGACGTTGACCTCGGGGGAGAACGTTCCGCGGGTGAGCAGCGTCCGCACATCGGCCCGCGAGCGGTCGGGCGAGGACGAGACCCTCGACTCCGTCGCCTTCGCCGACGGTGCGGGGAGAACCCTCGCGGCCCTATCGGAGGGCGACGACCCGGGCGAGTGGTTCGTGAGCGGGACGAGCCGGTACAACGCTCGCGGTCAGGCGAGGCGGAGCTTCCAGCCCTATGCCCAGAGCACGGCGGACTGGACTCCGCCGGCGGAAGGCATCTCGCCCCACAGCGACGTCTTCTACGACGCCGCGGGGCGCCCCGTTCGGACCGTGGCTCCGCCCGACGCAGAGAACGTCCGCCACGAGGCGCGAATCGTCTACAGGCCGCTCCAGGTCGACTCCTGGGACGGCGAGGACACGCTCCAGGGCGGCCGCCACGCCGGAGCCTACACGAGCGCCCACACCGATGGACTCGGGCGCGCGGCGAAGATCGTCGAGCGGAACAGCCTCGTCACGGACCTCAACGACATCGTCACCGAGTATGAAACGCGTTATTTCCACACCTCGGGGGATCAACTCGCGGCGATCCAGGACGCGCAGGGGAACCGGAAGTACGTCCGCTACGACGGGCTCGGGCGAAAGATCTTCCTCAACGACCTCAATGCCGGGCGCCGCTTCTACTCGTACGACGCCGCCGGGAGCCTCATCAACTTCGTCGACGCCCGGGGGCAGCGGACCGCTTACACCTACGACGGGGCCGGCCGCCCGCTGGCCGTGAACTACCTCGACAAGACCGGGGTCCCCGCCACGGACCCCATCGACGTCGTCTACCGCTACGACGTCCCTTCGGGCGACGTCGACCTCGGCGATGGCACGCGCGCCGTCCCCCAGAACGTCCGCGGCCGTCTCGTCTCGGTTGCGGACCTCTCGGGCGAGTCGCATTCGTCCTACGACGGGAGGGGGCGCCCCGAGTGGGCCGTGAAGGCGATCCCGGATCCGTGGACGGGCATCCCGGTGAGCTACGCGACGCGCTTCGCTTACGACGGGCTCAACCGTGTCACCGCCATGGTCTATCCCGACGGGGACGCGGTTCGCTACGAGTACTGCCGCTGCTCGCAGCTCCGGTCCGTGCGCGGCGGCCCGAACGGTCGCGTCGTCGTCTCCGACATGTGGTACCTCCCCTCGGGGAGCCTCGAGCGAGCTGAATTCGGAAACGGCGTCCTCTCGACCTACTCCTACGACGCCCGCTTGAGGCTGAGGGACGCCCTCACGCTCGGCGCCGGCACGACCGCCGGCAAGGAGATCCTCCATCGGAGCTACCGCTTCGACGGCGTCTCGAACATCACCGCGGTCAAGGATCTGCGGCCGGACGTGGGTGCGGCGGATCCGCGCCACAACTCGCAGCTCTTCGAGTACGACGACCTCTACCGCCTGACGCGCTACGGGCTCACGGACGCCGCGCTCGGGGCCAACCGGGGCGCGATCGAGTACCGCTACGACCGCATCGGCAACCTGCTCTATCTGAGCTCGCCGGCGGCCGGGCCGGGACACATCGACCACGACGAGAAGGGGAAGACCGTTGTCAACCTCGGAATCTACGACTACGCAGGAGGCCGAACCGGCCGCGTGGGGCGCGCCCCGGCCGATCCCCCGGGCCCCCACGCCGTGACGGGGACCGCCTCGGGGCGGAGCTACTCCTACGACCCCAACGGCAACATGACCTCGATCGATGGCCTCGCGGCCTCGTGGGACTTCGAGGATCGGCTCGTCCGCCTCGATGGCGACGGGAAGACCGTCGAATACGCCTACGACCACGCGGGGCAGCGCGTCGCAAAGAAGGTGAGCGGCCAGGGACCGGATCGGTTCGTCCTCTACGTCGGCGAGCACTTCGAGGTCCGGGACGGCGAGGAGCCGACGAAGTACGTCTTCGCCGGCGGCCGGCGCGTCGCCCGCGTCAAGGGGACGCTGGACCCCGACCGGCCGCGGATCCAGAGGTTCCGCCTCGTCGAGGGCTGGAACATGCAAGCGATCGCCGTCTCGCCGCCCGTGAGGACGGCGCGGACGGTCTTCGGCCTCGGTGACGACCCCGCGGTGACGTCCGTGGCGACCTTCGACGGCACGACGTTCACGCCGCTCCTCGCCGATGCACCCATCCCACTCGGCGTGCCCTTCTGGGTGCTCGCCGACGAACCGCGCGCCCGCACGATCGTAGGAACGTACGGCGGCGGGCCGCCCGCGCCGATCGTCCTGCCGACCCCCTCACAGGGCTTCAACATCGCGGGCTGGCCGCGCCTCGATGCCTTGCGCGTCGAGGAGGCGTTCGGCGGCCTGACCCAGGCCTGGTCCTATAGCGGCTTGGAGAGCGGTTGGCTCGTCAAGAGCTTCCCGGCGACGAGCCCGGCGGACAACCTCCTCGGTCCGCTGCCCCCCGGGGCCGGCGTTTGGGCCTTCGCGACGAGCGTGGCGACGTTCGATCCCACCGCCACCGCGGACCAGGACGTCCTCTTCTACCACTCGGACCACCTGGGCTCGACGAGCGTGGTGACTGACCTGAAGGGGGCGGTGGTCGAGGAAACGGCCTACTACCCGTTCGGCACGCAGAGGCACGAGTCCCACGGCACAAGCTGGTCCCGCGAGGACTACAAGTTCACGGGCAAGGAGCGCGACAAGGAGTCGGGCCTCTACTACTACGGAGCGAGGTACTATGAGCCGGTCGTGGGAAGGTTCGTGAGCGCGGATCCGCTGTATGTGGAGACGGCAAGCTCGGGCGGGTCACAGACGCTTTCCGTCTACTCGTACGTGCTGAACAACCCGTTGCGGCTGGTCGACCCTCTCGGGTTCCAAAGCTGCGAACCTGGAGCCGGTGGCGCACCCGGAGCTTGTGCGACCGGTCAGGAGGGAAGCAGTCCCGGTTTCGCAATCCAGGGAGGGGCCTTCGGAGCTCTTGCAGCCACCATTCAGGCCGAGGCTGAGCACCAACGCTACGTGCTGAGTCTCGGCAGTAGCGGAGCAGGTGGAGGAACCGGCACGCGGTTCGAGCCCGAGGGGCAAGAGTTCTCGGAGCTCGAAGGGGCATTGACCGTTCTCGATTTCGCTCTGTCAGTGGCGCCCGGGGGAGGTGGAAAGGTCATCTCACGCAGTTTGCAAAGGGCGCTCCTGGCACAGGCGGCATTGAAGCGGGGTGCTCGCCAAGTCGAGCGAGAGGCCGCCGGACGCGTCGTCGTCGCTGTCGAGAAGTTGAGCGAGGCGGAAGTACGTGGCGGTACGCAACGGCAAGTGCTCGAGAGCGCCGCAAAGTCGGCAGCGACCTCGGGAACTGGGGTTCTGGCGAAGGCTTCCTATCGTGTGGATGCGAAACTACTCGGTAGGCTAAACCGGATCCACAGAGAGGGAGGATCAGAGGCGCTATTACGTGAACTTGGGAAGGTGGACCCCGAAGACCTAAAGAATCTGAAACGGTTCGCTGAACACTCTTTGGAGATAAAGGAGACCCTTACCTCGGATCCCACAGGAGAAGGGCTTCGAACCCTCGTGGACATGGGCATCGAAGAGAGTTATCGCGAGATCGATTTCGCCGATTTGATTCTGAGTTTCTGACGGCCTGGACCGCCGCGGACTTGAGGAAGCGGTTCATGAAGGAGAACCACCACCCCCCCCGACCCCCGCCATAGACATCTCGCCCGAAGCCGTCGCCCAACGGCTTCGCGGCCTCGCCCAGTTCTACAGGCTTGGCATGGGGCTCAGGCTCCTCTTGCGTTCCCGGTCTCTTTCTGTTTTGCTTTTCTTAATTCGAAGCTCATCTTCTGAGCCGAAGGCGCGTTGTGCGCGTTGGTAAAGTTCAAGGCGTCATGCTCGGTCGGATCTCCGGGATCGCTTTCTTGTTTGCTTGGGCCTCCTATCCGGCAACGATTCGTGCCCAGCCCGCCGAGTCGGGGCTCAGCGCCAATTTGGCGAGCGATGTCATCATTCCCCGGGGCGCGATATGGCGTCTCTTCCGGGGACGAGGGGAGCCCTCAGGCGGCAGTCTCGAATGGGCGCGGCCCGAGTTCGATGATCGCGGATGGGAGGCTGCGCAAGCGGGGGTGGGCTTCTCCGACGGCGATGACACGACGTTGCTCTCCGACATGGCCGGCGCCTACTCCACCGTCTACTTGCGGCGCGTCTTCGACGTCTCCGACCGGTTCGCCCTATCGGCACTCGCTCTCACCATCGATTACGACGACGGGTTCGTCGCGTACTTGAACGGACGCGAGGTTGCGCGGTCCCATGCCGGTCCTCCCGGGGGAACCGTCCCCTTCGATGGCGTCGCAGATGCTTCGCACGAGGCCGGAACCCCGGAGGTCTTCCACGTCTTGACCGCCGGCCTCATCCTGAGCGGAGCGAATGTCCTTGCGGTCATCGGCCTCAACCGCGACATCTCGAGCGGCGACTTCAGCCTTCACCCCGCGTTGAGCTCCGGCGCCGTCCTCGCCGAGGGGTGCGCCGGGGAATTCTATGTGGCCGGCGGCAAGGCTCTCCTCGCCGGCCTGTCGCCCATCCCCTCGACCCACGAAGTCCGCGTGAACGGTCAGCTCGCCGCCTTCGACCCCTTGACCGGCGGCTGGTCCTTCGCGGCATCCCTCGAAGCCGCCATGACCACGTTCAGCGCGGAGGCCTTCGACTCCGACGGCCGTCTCCTCGGGGAGCTATCCCTCAGCGCGACACGGGCGAGCCCTCTCTCCGGAACGCTGGCGGCTGGTACCACGCTCAATGCCTCAGGAAGTCCCTACCTCGTCGTGGGGCAAGTGACGGTGCCCACCGGCCGGAGTTTGACCGTGGAGGCGGGATGCGATGTACTCTTCTTGCCCGGTTCTGGGTTCACGATCGATGGCAAGGTTGAGGGGACGGGGACCGCCGTCGCGCCCATCCGGTTCACCAGGGTCCCTTGCCGGGACAATTGGGGCTACTTCCTTCTCAACGCCCAAAGCGGCCCGCACCATTTCCGGTTCTGCGAGTGGTCGCACGCTACGGGGTCGCCGGGGTGCTTGACCGTGAGCGACAGCAGCCTTGAGCTGAGCGACTGTGTCATCCGCGACATCGATGGCGAAGGCGTTCACGCTACAGAGAGCCTGACACGCATCCGCCGTTGCCTCACCGAGCGCACCCGGGAAGCCTTGAGCCTGGATCGAGGCGACACGGTGGTCGAGTTCTGCACGGTTCGCGAGGCGACGGGGAAGAGCGATCTCATCGATTGCAATGGATCCACCGACCCGCCGTCGCGCATCGCGTTCAACCACATCTACGGAACCACCGATGACGGGATCGATGCCGACGGAAGCTCGATGGTGGTCGAGGGGAACGTCATCCACGACTGCGGAGACCAGGCCATGTCCCTCAACGGAGCCGGTACGTCCACGGTGATCCGGAACCTGTGCTACCGGAACGGCAACGGTCTCTCCGTGAAAGACGGGCATAGTTGCCTCGCGGACTTCAACACCTTCACTCTCAATACGATCGCCGGCGTACGAGCCTTCGAGAAGACAAATGGAAGAGGCTCCGGGCTCATTACGCTGAAGAACTCGATCGTCTGGGGCAATGTCACCCAGCTCTTCGTCGATGCGAACGGCGTTATCAACGCCTCGTTCTGCGACGTGGAGGGGATGCAGGCGAACGGCTCCGGCAACATCAGTGTCGATCCGCTCTTCTTCGATCCTGGGGCGAATGACTTTCAACTCCAAGGCGCCTCCCCCTGCATCGGCGCCGCCGCAGACTCCACCGATCTCGGAGCCCTGCCTCACGGCTTCAAGCTGGGAGCCCCCAGCGACCTCGAGGGAACGCCGGCCCTGAGTGGCGTGACCCTGTCCTGGTGGGACAACACCTCCCTGGAAGCCGGCTACGAGGTCGAGCGGGCCGAGGGCGATCTCGCGTTCAAGCTCCTCGCATCGCTCCCCGCGGATACCCGGGTGTACCTCGATCCCATTCCGCCCGCCGGAGCGACGTACCACTACCGGGTCCGGAGCTTCAATGCCCACGGCAGCTCGGATTACTCGAACGTCGCCAGTGTCGCCATCGACGGCGCGCCCCCGCCGGAGATCATGAGCCTCGCGCCCGGGGATGGACCGACCTCGGGCGCCACGCCGATCGTCATCCGGGGCCGGAACTTCACCTCCGGAGCCACAGCGAGGCTCGGCGGCCTGATATTGACGGACCTCCAGGTGGTGAGCCGGGAGGAGATTCGGGCCATCACTCCCGCCGGTCAGCGAGGTTCGAGCGACCTGACCGTGACCACCGAAGGCGGAGTGGCCGTCCTCTCCGCCGCCTTCACCTATTACGACGCCTACAGACGCGGCGACGCGAACGGCGATGGAGAACGCGATCTTTCGGACGTGCTCTTCGTCCTCGAGTACCTCTTCCGGGGTGGTCCGGCGTCGACCTGCCCGGAGGCAGCCGATACCACAGCCGATCGAAATCTCGATCTCACCGACGCGATCTTCCTCCTCTTCTTCCTCTTCGGCGACGGAACCCCTCCGGAGCCGGCGGAGGCGCGGTGCATCGAGTGAGGTTCGAGGAAGCAGGTCTTGGTCTTTGGTTTGTGGTAAGGGGCGCACTCCCGCGCGCCCTTCCGTCCGGCGAGAACCAACCGAGTCTGCCAAGAAGACCGCGATGGAGCGCAGCCCTCCAGACTCGCGCCCCGGGCGAACCGGCGTTTACGGCTCGGTGGTGAAGAAGTAATTGGCTCCGGAGAACGAGTTCCCGGCCGTGTCGGAGATCTCGTTCGAGAGCGTGAGCCGGTGGAGGGTATTCGCCTGGAGGAGCGCCGCCGGGGTGAAGGTCAGGACCTTCCGGGCGGCATCCAGGCTCAGTGCGCCTCCCACGACGGCGCTCGTGGCATTCACCCTCACGATGACCGAGGCGGCATTGATCGTGATCGGGTCGAGGGGCTCCGAGAACTCCACGGTCACGGACGTCCCCAAGGGAACGCCGGTGGAACTGTTCGCTGGGGTGACGGTCACCACCGTCGGGCTCAGGAGATCGACGCCGGAGCCGGTGGTGAAGCCGACGGCGAGAGGCGCCGCTTGCACGTTCCCCGCCGTGTCCTTGAGGCCCTGGATCGTCAAGGTGTGCCCGGCCGAGGACAAAAGCGGGTTCGACGACGTGAAGATGATCCTCCGGTTCGCATCCTGGAAGCTGAAGGCCCCAGAGATCAGCGTCACGCCCCGCTTCAGCTCCACGCTACCGCCCGTCACCGAGATCGGATCGACCGGCTCGGTCATCTCGATCGTCAGGAGCGCGTTCGTCGGCACCTGGGAGTCGCCACTAGCGGGATCGGTGAGCACCACCGCCGGCGGCGTCGTGTCCGGCACCGTCCCGGTTCTGAAGTAATGGTTCGACCCCAGGAGCAAGTTCCCCGCCGTGTCCTCGGCCGCCGAGGACACGAGCACCCGGTGTTGCCTGGCCATCAACAGGTTCGCCGAAGGCGCGAAGAAGGCCCTCCGGTTCGAGGCCTCCACCGACCGCGTCCCCGCAACCGGCTGGCCGGTGGTATTGTCGTAGAGGATGAACGTCTCGGCGTTGATCGACGCCGGGTCGATCGGCTCATCGAACTCGACGACAATGACGCTATTGACCGGCTCGCCGTCGCCGGAAGGAGACACCCGCAGGACTCGCGGCCTCTGCAGGTCCGGCTCCGCAGACGTGGTGAAGCTCGTCGTCTTCAACACCACGCTGTTCCCCGTCCGGTCGGTCACCCCCTCGACCTTCACCGCGTAGAGGGTCGAGTCCAAAAGCGGCGCGTGCGGCTCGATCACCACCTCCCGGTCCTGGTCGCGGAAGCTGATCGTACAGGGCACCTCGGGCTGGCCGGCGTGGCTCAGGCTGATGGTCGCCCCATCGACCGTCAGCGGATTCACCGATTCGCTGAAACGGACGCGCAGCCTCGCGTTCACCCCGACCCCGGTGGAGCCATCCGCCGGCGAGACCGAGACCACCACCGGCGCCTGCACGTCGGTGTCGGTGCCCACCACCACGGTGTTGCCCCGCACGAAGCGCAGCGCCGTCCCCGACAGGTCCTTCACTCCCGTGGTGAAGAGCACGGTCACGGTGATCCCGTCGGCGAAGGGCGCAGCGGGGATGAACCGAAAGAGCCTCCCCGACGCATCGAGGCTCCGCGTGCCGGCGATGTCCGCGTTGGTGTTCGCGTTCTTCACCGTAACCGTGGCCGGGGTGATCGTCGCCGGATCGATCGGCTCGCTGAACCGTGTCGTGAGGGTCGAGTTCTTGGGGATCGGAGCGCAACAGCTCGGCTGACTCGAGTCCACGTCCGGCGCCTCCCCGCTCGGGTTCGCCACGCGGAAACTCGTGTGGTGGAGCCCACCGAGGCGCAGACCCTCGCGGTCCGCGAGGTCCGTGGTCACGAAGAGCTCCACCAGCGAGCCCTGGGCGAGCGGGACCGCCGGCAGGAAGTGCACCGCCCGGTCTCCGGCGCTCCGCTGGAAGCTGCCGGCCTTCAATAGGCCATTCTCAGAGACGTAGATCGCCCCCGGGATCGTCGCCGGATCGACCGGCTCCGAGAAGAAGACCACCACCGAGCTTTCCGGAGACACCCCGTTGGCGCCGCTGGCCGGCCTCTGGCCGGCGACCTTCGGCACCGTCGTGTCCAGGGCCGACTGCACGGTGAAGCTGCTTGCGAAGTCCGGGAGGCGGTTCCCCGCCAGGTCCTTCACGTCGCCCGTCACCACCACCGTCACCCGCTCGACGGCCGGCAGGAGCGCCGAGGGGTCCAGGGTCACCACGCGGTTGTCGCCGGAGATCAGAAGCGAGAAGCCGAGCTCTGCCCCCTGGGAAAAGAGGGCGCAAGTGTTGGCGTTCAAGGTCGAGCGGTCCAGGGCCTCGCTGAAGGTCAGGACCACCGAGGCGTTCAAGACCACGTCCACCGCGCCGTCGGCCGGGGTGACCAGGAGCACCTGGGGCGGCGTCGTCTCCAGCGCCCCGGCTCCGGTCTGGAACGAGGTGAAGACCGAGCCCAGGTTCCCGGCGATGTCGCGCAAGCCGTTCCCGCGGATGCGGTGCTGCTTCGAGGGCAGGAGAGGCTGGAGGAGGTTGATCGTCACCGTCGTGCCCGCGGCGTCCAGCGACACCGTCGCCGGGCCCTGGCCGGTGAATCCATCGGTGGTGACCTGGAAGTTCACGGCGTTGACCGTCGTGGGGTTCAACCGCTCGTTGAAGGTGATCGAGACCGGCGGGCTCAAGACGACGCCGGTGGCGCCGTTCGCCGGCGAGATCACCGTCGCCGATGGGGCCGTGGTGTCCGCGGCGGCCGAGGCACCCGTCGTGAACGTCGAGATGAAGAGGGGGAGCGTGTTCCCCGCCACGTCGCGAAGACCATCGAGCCGCAGCGTGTACTGGGTGCTCACTGCCAGGCTGGCCGCCGGCGTCAGGACCAGGAGCCGGTTCGCGTCGCTCAGGGCCAGGGTGGCCGCGACCGCTCCGCCGGCATCGCGCAGAGAGACCTTCCCCAAGTCCACGTCGAGGGGGTTCATCGGCTCGCTGAAGAGCACATAGACCTTCGTGTTGACGGGTACGCCGGCGAGGGCGTCGGGCGGGCTCGCCGCCGCCACCTGGGGGGCCGTGGCATCGTTGACCTCGCCGCCCGTGGTGAAAAAGACCGTCGTACCGCTCATGGCATTGCCGGCCGTGTCGGTGATGCCGCCAAAAACCGTAAGCCGGTTCCGGCTGAAGGGCTCGAGGATGCGGTTGGCCTTAACCGTGGCCACACGCCGCGTGGCATCCAGAGTCACCATTCCGTCGAGATAGCGCCCCAGGACATCGCTGTAGAACCGGATCGTGTCCGCGTTCACCGTGACCGGGTTCACAGGCTCCGAAAACTCGGCGATCCCCAACACATCCCTCTCCACCCCTTCCGCGTTGGCGTAGGGATTCATGCCGAGAACGGTCGGACGAACCGTATCCGTTCCCGCGCCCGTGGTGAAGTTCACCGCCACCGGAGCCGGGAGCGCGTTGCCGCTACGGTCCCGGAACCCGTCCACGGTGAGCACGTGGGCGGTCGAGGCCGCGAGCGGAGCCGCCGGCGCAACCTGGAGCCGCTGGTCGCCGTCGAGGAAATCCACACGGCCCAGAGCGACCGCGACTGCCCCGGCTCGGAGCGTGATCTGGCCTCCCGGGACCACCGGCTCGCTCATGAGGACCGTCAGGAGCGCGTTGGTGGGGACGGCGCCGGCGCCGTCGGCGGGATCGGTGAGCTCCACCGCCGGCGGAGCGGTGTCCGGCGAGAATCCGGTGGTGAAGTACATGAGCGACGCGCCGCTGAGCTGGTTCCCCGCCAGGTCGAGGACGCCCGTCGTGACTTGGATATAGTGCTGCGTGCCCACCGCGAGTGGCGAGGAAGGGGCGAGACAGGCCAGGAGGCCGCTCGCAGAAACGGTCCGAGTCCCGGGCAGCTCCATCCCGAGCGCGCTATTGAAGAGCTTGAAGGTGGCCGCGGTCACCGTGGCAGGATCGATGGGCTCCGAGAAGAGGACCTTCACTACCGGGTTGATTGGCGCGCCCTGGCCCTCGGGATCGCCGCTCACCACCTGCGGCCGGGTGAAGTCGGTCTGATTCGACGTCCGGAAGCCGCTGGTGAAGGGACCCACGAATACATTCCCCGCCTTGTCGCGGACGTTCTGGACCTTCAGTGTGTAGTCCGTCAGCGTCAGGAGGTTCCCCTGCGGCCGCAAGGTGGCCGAGAGGCCGTCATCGGCGGCGGTCACCGTGCCCGTGACCCCTGCGTCCACGAGGAAGAGTAGGATCGTGGAGGCGTTGAGGCTCTCCCGGCGCATGCGCTCCGAGAAGCGCACCACGATGGCGGTGTTGATCTTCGCCTGGGTCTCGCCGTCCGGCGGATCCACCGAGGCCACCGATGGCGGCACACGGTCCGGGTCGAACGGGTCAGTGTCGATCTGGGACTCCTGAAGGTTCGTGAGGCCATCGCCGTCGGGGTCGGCTCCCGCGTCGGAGGCGTCGAGCGGATTGAGCCTGAAGCGCGTCTCGTAGCCGTCGAGCATCCCATCGCCATCCGAGTCGGCGCGGAAGGGATTCGTGAGGACGCCGTCGGCGGCGCCGCGAGTCTCCTCGCCGTCCGAGAGGCCGTCGCCGTCCGCATCCTCGTCCCCGTCCCGCACGCCATCGCCGTCCGTATCGGCGATCTGCGGGTCCGTGGCCAGGATGAACTCGCCGACGTCGGAGAGACCGTCGCTGTCGGCGTCCTCGTCGCCGTCCGGCGTGCCGTCGTTGTCGGTGTCCGCGTCGGCGGGATCGAGTCCCAGGATGGCCTCCACCATATCGGCGGCCCCGTCCTGATCGGCGTCGGCGAAGGTGAGGGACGCGACGGTGATGAGGCCGACGTCGGTGATGCCTCCGCGGACGGGCGCCACGTTCTCCGCCAGGCCCGCCAGCAGCTCCGAGCCGCGGCGCATCTGCGCCACGACGGTCAGGGTCTGCGTGAGGCCGGTGACCACGCGGGGGATGATGAAGCTGCCGTCCAACCCCGACGTCGTCACGAGGGGTTGTCCGGAGACCGCAACTCTCGCCCCGGAAACCGGTGCGCCGTCGCCGAGCGCTACCATGCCGCTGATCGTGGTCAGCGGGTCGCCCGTCGCTACCAGGAGCTTGGCGACCGCAGTCGCGCCTTCGACGGCGGCGGTGATGAAGGCGAGGCCGTTCCCTCGCGCGGTGATCAGGCCATTCGCGTCGATGGTGGCGATTGCGGTGTTGCTGGTCCGGAAGGTGATGCACTCGTTGCCTTCGGTAATGTCCTCGACCGCGCCGCCGGCGAGCGTCGCGAAGACCCTCGCCTGCGTGGTCTGGCCGATGCCGTTCAGCGTGGGGAGGTCGGGCGAGACGCGGACCGACTCGATGTCGCGGGGAGGCGTGGTGGTGATCGTCAGGTTCTCGACGGTGAATGTCTCACGCTGCCGGATCCGGAAGCACTCGCTCATGGCGTAGCGGGTGACCCCGCCGCGGGTGCTCACTCCCCGCACACGGACGAAATTGTCGCTCAGGAAGTCGGGGACCGACCCCGGGCCGCCGGCGCCGAACTGGTCGGGCGCGGCGATATTCGCGATGGTGAAGGTGCCGCTCGGGTTCGCCTGGACGGACTGTCCATTCACGGTGAGGATCCACGAACCATCGAGGGTCAACTGCGGAGGCGGCTGGAGGCGTTGGGTCTGTGTCCGGTCATCGACCCCGTCATTGTCGCTGTCCGCGTCGAAAGGGTTCGTGCCGTGGATGAACTCGATCAGGTTCACCAGACCGTCCTCGTCGGGGTCTTCCATCGCGTCGGCGGGGCTCGCGGGGTTCAAGCCCACCGACCTCTCGTAGTCGTCGGGCAGGAGATCCTGGTCCACGTCCACGATCACCGGCTCCGGGCCGCCCCCCTGACCCCGCCGCGGCTCCGGCTCGGCAGCGGCTTCGCCGCCGCCGGCCGCCGCTTCGCACTCGCAGTCCTCCTTCTGTCCGGCGTCGTAGGCATCTTGGCCGGTCTGGGTCTGGTTGACCGCGAGGTAATAAATCTGCGCGAGAGCCAAGCACGTGAGCGAGTCGGCGAGCCCCAGGCAGAAGCAAGTGCTCCGCATGGCGTCCCGGAACTGCTCGTCGCAGGCCTGCTTTGACGCCCCGCAGGTGCCGTAGCAGCGGTCGTGCCCGTTGCAGGCCTCGGTGAAGCACTCAAAGCAGATGTTCCCCAGGAGCTGCGAGGGGCAATCGGGGACGAAGTCCGGCTGGCCCGCGGGCCCGCAGCCGTTGAAGGACGGCTCGCACTTGCCGCAGTTGCCGGTGACGGAGTAGGGCGGGCAGTTGCAGCCCCAACCGGCGAGGGAGAGGCCGCTCCCTGGGTCGGTCACGATCGACGCGCCGTCCTCGGTGACGTGGGACGAGGAGATGATCTCGAAGCGGTTCGTGTCGTGGTTGAAACTCAAGAAGTAGGCGATGGCACCCGGGGCCAGGCCCGACATGTTCGGGTAGGTGATCTGGATCGGGGGATCGAAGGTCGCCCCGGCCGGCTGGAGGGTCCAGGCGAAGGGGGGAGCGGCCCCGTCGGGCATCGGCATGGGCACGTCGTCGTGGTGCACCTGGTTGAGGGTGATGAGCTGGCCTTCCGGAGCGGGCTGGCCGTTCATCTTCATGGAGCCCGCCTTGACCACCATCTTGAGCCCCTCGATCCCCTCGATCGTGAGGATCGTGTCCTTCACGCGGCTGTAGCGCCGCGCGTTGCGAGGGTCGAGGCGCGGCAGGAGAACGGGTGTCGCGAGCGAGTTCTGCCCATTGGGGACGAGGACGGTTTCGTAGGTGAGGACGGGGAAGGTCCCGGGCTCCACGTCTTCCCCCGGATCGCCGCCCAGGTGCGTGGCCCGGAGTCCATCGATCCGGATGGAAGCGGCTCCCGCGCCGGGCACGTGGTTGAAGGAGAACTGCCCGCTCCGCCCGGTGAAGGTCTCGATCCCCTCGTAGCCCGGCACCTCCAGGATGCACGAGGCCCCTTCGATCGGCTGGTTGGCGTTGTCGAGGACGATCCCCGAGAACCGCGTGGGCAGGAACTCGAAGCGCGCGAGGCCGAATGCCGCGAACGCCGCGGGGACGCCCGGATTCCCAGGGAAATCAGCCTCGACGAGGTTATTGCCCTCGAGGGGTCCCAAGGTCAGGTTGACCTCGGCGTGGCCGGTGTCGCCGGTCTCGACCGTGACTTCGTTGAGCCCGTTCACCTTGCCGCCGCCACGGGTGACCTGGAACTTGACTTGGACGCCCGCCACGCCGTTACAACCGTCGCTGATCCAGATGCGGGGAGCATATCGACTGGCTCCGCGACGTCCACCGCCGCCACGCCGTTACAACCGTCGCTGATCCAGATGCGGAGCGGCTGGGGAGCCGGTCCACGGGTCTCCGCGCGCTGATTGTTCCCCGAGCCGATGTTGATCTGGGCGGCCGGGCCGGGCGTGGCGGAGGCGCAGAAGAAGACAGCGCCGGCGATTCCCTCGGACGTCACCTCCACGCGGTTATTGCCGCAGCCTGCGTCGGTCCCCAGACGGTACCCGCAGACCACCTGACCGTCCTCGCTGGAGCGGGCGGTCACGCTGCGCGCTCCGGGACCGCCCGCGCGAAGGAAGAGGAGCCCATCGCTCCGGATAACTCGGAAGACGACATCCTTTCCCGGAAACGGCGTGCCGTCGGCCTTCAGGACCAGCACCCGCAGGGGTTGGGGGAGGTCGGTGTGGATGGGCCCCGTCTGGAGGTCCCCCGCGACCACATCGAGCCGCGCCCCCTCGGCCGGGAGGCGGGTGATCGTCACCGACCGCGTGGACTGGTTCCCCGTCGCGTCGGTCGCCCGCGCGGTGAGCACGTTCTCTCCGAGCGCCAGGGGCATAGCGCCGCGCTCGAACGTGCCGTTGGTGCCGATCCCGATGTCCACTGCGGCCGGCAGGCCGTTCACCGTCACCGTGAGGCCCATGAATCCGCTCAGGAGGTCGCTCACGCGACCGGCCACGGTGATGGTCTCCAGGGTGAGGCTCGCCCCGCCTGCCGGGAAGTCGATGGCGAGGTTCGGCGGGGTCTCGTCCTCCGTCACCTCAACCGGCTGCGGTGCGCTGCGGACGGCCTTGTTCGCCTGGAAGACGATCGCCGTCACGAAGAGCCTGTTCAGGCGGTTCGGTGTGAGGGGCACGGTGATGTCGAACGCGCCGTCGGTTGAGGAGACGGTCACCGTTTCGGCCCCACCGGTCACCTCGACCATGGTGTCCCGTGCGGTCGTGCCCGAGACCTGGATGTTGCGCTCGCGGGTGAGGCGCGGGAGGGGATCGACCGCTGGCGGAGGCGGGGCCTGGCTCGGCGGCGGCCCTTGGGGACAGGACCCGAAAGACGCGCAGCCGAGCTGGTCGGCCGAGGGATCGGTCCCGCAATTGGAGGCGTCATAGGTGGCCATTCCCGAGGTCGGGGGTGCCGGCGGCGGCCCGGCGAGGAAGAGGAAGGCGAGGAGATGGATCGCGTCGGTGATGTCCACGTCGGAGACCGCATCGTCGTTCGCGTCGGCGGCATCCAGGCAAGGCGGCACCTCCCCTCCCAGGAACTGGTAGCCGAGGAGGACGATCGGGTCGGTAATGTCGATTCTCCCGTCGACGTTCACATCACCCCGGACGAAACGAACGTCTTGGGCCTCGACGCCTCCAGCGGAGAGAGAGGCGAGAAGGACGACGAGGAAGAAACTCCGCCCGAGAACGGTGGATTTCGGCATCATCGGAACACCCCGGAGGATAACCTCGGTACCTGAACCGCGTAGACTCGACCCGGAGCGCGATGATCTCGGCGCCTATCGTTCAAGTCAAGGCGGTCAAGCGCCCCGCTACGAGTGCCACGCTGAGTTGACGAGCGCGTCTCTCGCGCCTACCCTGATTCCTTCGCCATCGAAGGGTCTCGCCTGTCGCGCGATGCGCCGCATTCTTCCTTTGAGAGGACGATCGATCATGAAGAGGCTCTCAATCGGGATTGTCCTTCTGAGCGTCAGTGCGGTCGCGGTGGGGATCGCATGGCAGGTCATGGGACGGAGGAGCCTCGAGATTCGCCTCTTCTCTCTCAACAGCTCGATCATCAAGCTACAAGAGGAGAACACAAGGCTTCAGAAGCTGCGCACGGCGGATGAAGAACGGAGGAGGCTCGACCAGGACCGGATCGCATCGCTCGAGGCCGTCGTCGCGCATCTGAGGGCCAAGGAGGCCGCGCCGGGGGAGAGAGGGCACGCGGCGCATCCCGCCAATGGAACCGAGAAAGACCGCTTCGCCGGCCTCCTCGAGACCGAAGGCCCCGAAAGGACGGTGGAGCGCCTTGCCGCGGCCTGCGAGAACAGAGATCTCACGGCGCTCGACGTCATGAACTTGGTCGCCAACATGCGAGAGTTGCTGGTCGCCGGCCTGAACGACCGCGAACTGCCCGAATCGTTTCGCTCGATATTGATCGACAGCCTGGGGAGTGTCCCGGATCCGCTGGGGTTGCTCACCGAGGTCGCGATCAAGGAGGAGTCAAGCCAGACCCTTTCCGCCCGGATGGCCGCGTTCGTTTCCGATCGAGTCGAAGCGGACGCTGAGGCGGACCCCCGAGCCTCGCCCATCATCAAGCGCTTTCTCGAGGGAAACGACATGCACGGCAACAAGATCAACCTCTATCCGACTCTGGCCCAGCTCGCCAGTTTGGGAGACGCCGAGGCGCGCGCGGCAGTGGACGCCTTTCTCGAGACGAAGAGCATCTACCAGCCCGGCATCAGGGCTCTCCTCGACCCTCCTTCTCGTGACGAGAAGGGAAACGATCTGCGCGCCGCCGTCATTTACAGCATTCAGTTCAACAAGGGGAAGTGGGAGGACCGCCCCCGGCAATTTCAGGTCGGCGACATCGTCGTCTCCATCGGTGGGATCGAGGTCCGAAACAGCGTGGACTTTCACTTCGCCATCCGCAAATTCAAGAGCGATGCCAAGAGCGAGGCCGATGACGGATTCGTCGCCGCGACCGTTTACGCCCGCACCGGCGAGGATATCGGATCCGGGTACAAGCTCGTTTCAAGGGAGCTCGACCCCGGAGATCTCCGGCTCATGTACGGCGTGCGATCGATCAAGAGGCGCGGTTGAGCTCAGCCGCCGCGAAACGGACGGCGTCACTTCCACCCGCATTCTGGGCTCGGCCGCCGCAGCCGGAGAGGCCCGGGCCAGGTGACTCGATTCTCGGGTTACATCACGGCCGAAAGTCCCAACGCTTCCGCGTCCGGCAGAAGCTCGACCAGAAGCCAACCCAGGCGATTCGCTCCGCCCGAATCTTCAGTCCGACTCCTCGAGGCGACTCGTCTCCACGCAAGTACCAATCCGGAGCCCCTACGGCCACGGCTGGCCCTTCACGTAGACTCTCTCGATGCGCGCTGCGCCGTCATTGCCCACGCGGAGGCGGACGGTGATGTCACTCTGGCTCGGGGTCGGCGTCCCTTCGGGGACGAAGTAGCGCTCCACCCCGAACCGCGCCCGCCAGCGCTCCATCGCTCCCCGGATGGCTACTTCGCCGGCTCTGAGGCCCTCGGGGCGGGCCCGCTGCGCCCGCGCAGGGGTGTGGAACTCCCCCGCCGGCGCCAGGACGACCCATACCGCCTCCCCATCGCCGAAGTCAGCCTCTCGGGCGGCACGCCAGCGGCCGGGATTGGAGAACTCGTAGGAGAGCAGAATGTACTGCCCGCTCAGTAGGTCCCGCGGGTCGACGGGGGCCGTCCGCACGAGGATCGACTCTCCCGATCCCTCGCGCAGCCGCATCGCCTCCCGGCCCGACCAGGCGGCAAAAAAGAGGACCTGGAGAGCGGTCCACAAGGCCGCGAGCTTGATCCGCGTCATGATTTTCGCTCCGTGTTGGCCCCTTCCGTGCCGGCCGCTTCCATGCCGGCCCGATCCATTTCGGCCCCGGCCATGCGGGCGATCAGCCGGCGCCGCCAGCGCTCCATCGCCCAGCCGGTCCCCAGGAGGACCACGCCGCCGAGGAGGAAGAGGGCGCCCGAGAAGGCCAGCGTGCCCATGAGATCGAAGAAGAGCGTCATGACCCCGAGCCCGAACCCGCCGACGCCGGCGTTGAGGTAGGCCTTGCGCCCCGCGCGGGCTCCGAATCCCACGCACCAGAGCGCCAGGAGAAACCAAAGCACCCAGGCCGCCGCCGAGACGATCCACTCGACGGCATCGAGATGCGACGCCCGGCCAAAATCGAAGAATTCGAGCCTGTCCCCGCGGGGAATGAACCCGCGGTCGGCCAGGAGGGCGCAGGCGGCGAGCAGCAGAACGAGGCCCAAGAAGATCAGGAGCCGATTGCGGAGCCACGGCATCCCCGGGACGAGGCCCTTTCCCCCCGCTGCGAGGCCGAGGACACCCAGGAGGAGGGCCGCCACAGGAAGAGCCGCGGAACCGGAATCATCTTCCAGGTTGGAAAAGTGACGGAAGAAAGTCAACGCGTAGAGGGTCGCAAAGAGAAGGAGAGCCCCAGTCGCTCGGAAAACGCGGGCGATGATCGGCTCGCGCTCCCGCAGGAGCCCCGAGAAGCCCACGAGGGCGGCCCCGAGGCCCAGCTCGAGCATCATGTGGCTCGTGAAGGACCCATAGCGCGCCATTTTGAGAGCGGAGCCTTCCTGCTCGCCCTCCATGTGCCCCCAGAGGAGGACCGCGAAGATCGAGAGCAGCGTGATGGGCGCCGAGCGCAGCAGCCAGGCGAGTGGGGCGATCGCGACGAGCCAGACGAGGATCCCGTTCGAGGGGCGCGAGCTGAGGTGAAACACCTGAGCCACGAGCCCCACGCCTCCGAGGAAGAGGCCCGCGCCGAGGAAGTTGAGCGCCTCGGCGGTCTTTTCGAAGGGCCGGCCGCTCCATCGGATCCAGAGGCCCGCCCCGTTGACGGCGCTGAAGAGCGCGAGGAAGCCGGCAATTTTCGCCAGGTCCGGGATCGACTCCCAGTTGGCCGAAACGAGGAGGATCACCCCGAGGGCCGTGGCCCCGCCGCCCATCCAGCCCAGGACCGTCGCCAGGCTCACGACGGTGCGGCCGCGGTCCTTCTCCTGGGCGAGGGCCAGAAGCCGGCTGCTCGCGGCTTCATCCAGGATTCCCTGCTCCCGGGCGGCGCGAAGGAGCTCGTCGAGCTTCTTGGGGAAGGACCCCATGGGGAGGTACTCTATTTCCTCGAGAGTCGACGGGTCAAGGTCTCAGGCCACCTGAGAGAGACGGCCTTGTTTCGCCCGACGCGTCGCCCATAGAATGGCCCGCCGTCCGTCGGAGGAACGCATGCGTTCAGAGAAAGGCTCGGCATGATGGGTCAGACATTTCAGAGGCGAATCGCGCTCGCTTCCTTCGTCCTTCTCCTCCTCACTCCCTGTCTCGCGGCGGATGAGCTCGCGAGGCCTCCTGCGGCCGGCCGGCGAGTCGATTTCGCCGCCGATGTCCTTCCCATCCTTCGAGACGAGTGCGTCGTCTGTCACGGCCCGTCGCTCCAGATGGGCGGCCTGAGGCTCGATCGGGCCTCGTTCGGCCGAGAGGGCGGCGACTCGGGCGCCGTCATCTCGCCCGGAAAGAGCGCCGAGAGCCTTTTCATCCGGCGCCTCCAGGACGAGAAGCTCGGCGTCCTCATGCCTCCGACGGGAACGCTTTCCCGGCCCAAGATCGAAGTCCTTCGATCGTGGGTCGATCAAGGCGCCGTCTGGCCCGAGGACGCGGTCATCGTCGTCGAGCGCAGTGTCGAGGAGGTTTCGCCCGCCGTGAGGGCGTTTCTGAGCGTCATCCGCACCGGCGACGCCAGGATGGTCCGCCGGATGCTCGCCGATCCCACGCTGGCGAACGCGAAGGACCGCTACGGCTCGACGGCGCTCATGCACGCGGCCCTCTTCGCGGGAGCGGATTGCGTCAAGCTCCTCATCGAGCGCGGCGCGGACCCGAACGCGCGCGATCGGGACGGCGCGACGGCTCTGATGTGGTCCGCGCGCGACATCGAGAAGGTCCGCCTGCTCGTCGAGCGCGGGAGCGACGTCAACGCACGCTCCTCGCAGGGGAGGACGCCGCTCATCATCGCTTCCGCATTCGCCGGTAATTCCGAAGTCGTCCGGTTCCTGCTCCGCCTCGGCGCGGACCCGAGGGCGAAGGACGCGAAGGGCCGCACCGCCCTGCACCTGGCGGCGCGAACGAGGGATATCGACCTCCTCAAGACCCTGGCCGACGCCGCCCACTCCGTCAACGCGCCCCGGCCGGGAGACGACGCGCTGGAATCTGCAATCGTCGATGCCGCCGTGACGGCCGACGCGCCCGCCGTGCGCCTCCTCCTCGGCCAGGGGGGCGGAGGGAAGTCGCTCAATCACGCCCTCATCGTGGCCGCGGTCCACGGCTCGCTGGAGATCGTCCGCATGCTGGTCGCCGGCGGAGCGGATCCGAACGCGCGCTTGGAAACCGACATCTTCCCTCAGAGACCGCTGATCGCCGCGGCCTATTCGGATACGCAGAACGCCGACGTCGTCCGTTTCCTGCTCGAACGCGGCGCCGATCCGTCGGTCAAGGACAGTCGGGGCAAGACTCCTCTCGACTACGCGAGGGAGCGAGGCCGGACGCGCGTCGTCGGCATCCTATCGGGGACGGAGACGGCGGTGAGCGTCGAAAGCCGCCCGGTCTCGCCGGAACGGCTCCCATCCCTCCGCCTCGCCGGCCAGCGGGCCCTCACGCTCCTTCAATCCTCCGGACCGACGTTCTCTTCGCGCGGCGGGGGCGCCTGCGCCGCCTGCCACCAGCAGTCGGTCGCCTCCCTGGCAGCCGGCATGGCGCGGACTCGAGGCCTCTATGTCGATGATGAAACCGCCCGCAAGCAGCTCCAGGTGCCGGCGCGCGAGCTGGAATCCTACCGAGGCGATTTCCTCCAGCGAGTGGCCATTCCTGGATCGACACACCGCGTGGGGTACTTGCTCCTCGGCATGCACGCCGAAGGTTACCCCGCGGACGAGATCACGGATGCGGCGGCGTTCGAGATCGCCGGCCTGCAGACGGCCGACGGATCCTGGGACAGCTTCGCCCATCGCCCCCCGTCGGAAGAGTCCGACTTCAGCGCGACGGCCATTTGCGCCCGCGTCCTGCAGGTTTACGGACCGCCCGGACTGAAGAATGAAATCGCAAAGAGGATCGAGGCCGCTCGGCGGTGGCTCGTCCAGGCGAGGACGGAGTCGCATCAAGACCATGCGTTCCGCCTTCTGGGGCTCAAGTGGACCGGCGGCGATTCGAAATCCATCGCCGCGGCGGCCGACGCGCTCCTCGAACTCCAGCGGGAGGATGGGGGCTGGGGGCAGTTGCCCGGTCTCGCGGCCGATGCGTACGCGACCGGGCTTTCGCTCCACGCGCTCCATGAAGGAGGCGGATTCGCCCCGACTGCGGAACCGTACCGGCGCGGCGTGAGGTTCCTCCTCGAAACGCAGCGCGATGACGGCTCCTGGCACGTCCGGAGCCGGTCGTACAAGTTCCAGCCGTTCTTCGAGAGCGGATTCCCGCACGGCCACGACCAGTGGATCTCGGCGGCGGGGACGAGCTGGGCCGCGATGGCTCTCATGGCGGCGCTCCCTCCGCCGGAACCCGGCGCGAAGGCGCCGGCCCGCGTGAAGAGGCTTTGATGGCTCCACGAAGGCTTTCGCCGCCAGGCCGTTGCCTCCCCGCCGGCCTTGATGCAGGATATACGGGCCCGTCCACAAGAGCCCGGCCGGTTCGCCGGGCCGATTGTCGAAAGGAGTCAGCGATGTTCCGTAAAACCATTCTCGGCTCGGGGTGTGTCGTTCTGTCGTTGTTCGTGGTCTTCGGTGCGCTCGCGGATGAGCCTCGTTACGGGCTCAAGGAAGGCGCGCCGGACATCAAATCCGCCGGGACGCTCGCCTTCGGCCCTCCGGGCATCCTCTTCGTGGCCGATCCCACCGGCGCGGCGATCTTCGCGATCGACACGGGCGATGCCCCGGCGGCTCCGGCAGCCAAAGCGGTCAAGGTCGAGGCGATCAACGAAAAGGTCGCCGCCCTCCTCGGCACCGCCGCGGCGGAGGTCGCGATCAACGACCTCGCCGTCAATCCGGCTTCGGGGAAGGCCTACCTTTCGGTTTCGCGCGGCCAAGGGGCAGGCGCCAAGCCGGCGATCATCCGCGTGAGCGAATCCGGCGACCTCAAGGACCTGCCGCTCGACAAGGTGGCGTTCGCGAAGGCGGTCCTCCCCGATGCGCCGGCCGCCGGCGAATCGGGAGGGCAGGGAGGCCGCAGGCAGAACCGCCGGCTCGAGTCCATCACCGATCTCGCCTTCATCGAGGGCCGCCTCCTCGTCGCGGGCCTCTCGAACGAGGAGTTCGCGTCGACCCTGCGGGCGATCCCGTTCCCCTTCAAGAACGTCGAGAAGGGGACCTCGGTGGAGATCTACCACGGCGCCCACGGCGCGCTCGAGACCCACTCTCCCGTCCGCACGTTCGTCCCGTTCAAGATCGGCGGCGAGCAGCATCTCTTCGCTGCCTACACCTGCACGCCGCTTGTCACGTTCCCGATCTCGAAGCTGACGCCGGGGGCGAAGTTCAAGGGTAGAACCGTGGCGGAGCTGGGGAACCGTAACCGCCCGCTCGACATGGTCGTCTACAAAAAGGACGGCAAGGACTTCCTCCTCATCGCCAACTCCAGCCGCGGGGTCATGAAGGTCTCGACGGAGAACGTCGAGAAGACGGATTCCATCTCGGAGCCAGTCAAGGGCGGCGGCACGAAGGGCCTCCCCTACGACACGATCGCGGAGTGGAAAGGCATCGACCAGCTCGACCGGCTCGATGAGAAGAACGCCCTCGTCGTCCGCAGGACCGACGGCGGCGCGCTCCACCTCGAGACGATCGCGTTGCCCTGATGCTGATGAAGGAGTTCACGCGGGGCCGCGCGGCGCTCGCCGCGGGCATCGCTTTCTTCTTGGGGGCTTGCGCTTCGCCGCGGATCTCTCTCATTCGGGGAGATTCGCAGAGCCGAAAGGATGTTTTCGAGGTGCGCGGGCTGGAGGCGGCGTTCCTCGCGGGCAAGGCGGCCGAGGCCGTCGACTGGAGCAGCGTTTTCACGGTGCGCGTGGCGGCCCCCAAGGCGCCCCCCATGGCACAATACGGCGAGATGCCGGCCGTCGGCGGCGCCTGGCGGCTTGAGGGAGGCATCCTCCGTTTCGAGCCCCGCTATCCACTCACGCCGGGGGTCCGCTACCGCGCCGCGCTGCTCGCCGGGCCGTGGATCGGCCGGCGCGAGGGGGAAGGCGCGGCCGTCGAGGAGATCTTCGCGCTCCCGCCGCGCGACTTGAAGCCCAAGACCTTCGTCGAACGCGTCTATCCGAGCGCTCAAGTCCTCCCGGAGAACCAGCTCAAGCTCTACATCCACTTCTCGGGGCCGATGCGGCGAGGCGAGGCGTACTCGCGGATCCATCTGCTCGATGCGAACGGCCGCGAGGTGGATGCGCCGTTTCTGGAGCTTGGCGAAGAGCTGTGGGACCCGAATGGGACGCGGTTCACGCTGTTTTTCGATCCCGCGCGGGTGAAGCGGGGACTCCGGCCCCGCGAGGAGCAGGGGCCGGTCCTCGAGGCCGGAATGAAATACGGGCTCGTCGTCGACGCGGGATGGCCCGATGCGGATGGGGCGCCCCTCGTGGCGGAATTCCGCAAGGAGTTCGAGGCCGCCGCCCCCGATTACGACACGCCGGACCCCAAAACGTGGACGATCACCGCCCCGCCGGCCGGTACGGTGCAGCCGCTCGACGTTCAATTCCCCGAGCCGCTCGACCACGCCCTCCTTTACCGCCTGCTCGCCGTCCGCGGCCCCGATGGAGCGATCCTCGACGGCGCGGTGACCGTCGGCGACGTGGAGCGGCGGTGGAGCTTCGAGCCGAGCGCGGCCTGGAAGGCCGGCCGCCACGAGCTCGTCGCCGACTCGACCATCGAGGACCTCGCCGGAAACAGCATCGGCCGGCCGTTCGAGGTTGACATGACCCGAAGCCTCGCCAGCCGCCTCGAGCCGACGACGTTCACCGTCCCGTTCGAAATAACGCCAGGCGGTCCGGGCCGCTGAAGTCCTCCTCGGTGAGGAGGAGAGCCAGAGCGGCCCACGCGGTCGTCGATGTGGATTGGGCGTAGCTCTCGCCGCCGCGCGGCCTCGTGGTCGCGGGCCAGCCGCCGTCGGGATCCTGCATCGCCATGAGAAACGCGCGCCCCCCCGTGATCCACTCGCGCCTCTGAGGCGTTCGAGGAAGCGATGCGAGGGCGAGGAGCACCAACGCCGTGTCAAAAGGCTCCGGAGGAGACTGGAAGTACGGCCCCCAGCCGCCTCGGGGCGCCTTTCCCCGCGCGATGAGGCGCTCGCACTCTGCGATGCGCTCATCCACGCCGGCCGCGCCGGTGCCGGCGAGCCCGATGGCGACCGCCGCGGCCTCGAAGACGTTCCTCATGGGCGCCTCGCGCAGCCACGCGCGCCCGCGGGCGACGGCCTCCGAGTGACGGCGTGGGTCAAGCGTTTCCAGAGATCGGCACGTCACGGCCGTCGCGAGGTGAGTTCCCCAGGTGGTGGGCGAGCCCATCGCATCCCGCGGCTCGATCGCCCACGCGCCATCGCCGCCCTGCAGGGCCGCGACGGAATCCGCAGCCGCCTCGGGCGCCCTTCGGTCCTTGAGCAGTCGAGCCTCATCCGCCATGGCGAGCGCCGCCGTGAACTGGAGCCGTGCGAGACTCTTGTCGCTCGCGGCGGGATCGCCCTTCTGTTCGTCCCAGCTCTCGGGACGCCCGAGCCACTCGACCGTGCTCGCGAACGCGTCGGCGGGCACTTCGCGCCCCAGCCGGCGCGCCGCGAACAGAGCCCGGGCTCCGTCGCCGTTATTGTGGCAGGAGAAGCAGCCGTTCTCCCGCGGCCAGCGTGGCACTTCTCGTGCCAGGAGAGCGAGCGCGCGGGAGGCCGGCGTCTCCGGGCCCGCGCAGCCGAAGGAAATCGTCACGACAGCCAAGAAAGTAATCGAGCGAGCGGCCACGGCGGAGGATTCTACGCTACGGCCGCTTGACAGGGATGCGGTCCCAATCATCATCGCTCTCGTGGGCTGGGGGCACGCATCTTCGGCGGCAGGATCGGTTGCGTTGCCGAAACGCACAACGACTTCCGGCGAAGTAGAAAGGCAAGCGAATGAAAGATGCTGAATTCCAAGGCCAGAAGTTCGATCTGGACTATTTCGCCTTCCTGATCACGGCCGGACTCCGTTTCTGAACGGACGGTCGCACCGCGGCGATTATCGGAGGCTCCTCACCCGGAGGTCCCCAGCCGCTTTTTGATCTCCGCGTGGATCGCCCGGAGCCGGTCTTCGTCCCTGCGGCCGACGATGCGCATCTCGATTTCGGTCTTCGCTTCCCCTTCGTTCCTGATGTGGACGGGTATTTCGTGGGTCTGCGAGATCTTCCCGAAGACGCTTTCGCCCACGATGAGCGCTTTGAACGCGTCGCTGTCATGTACCATGGGCCTGAGCTGAAGGCTCTGCATCGCTTCCATTGACGCTTTGAGGACTTGCTGGAACGGAGCCGCTTCAACCGCCTTGTAGGTCCCCGCGATCCCCCCGTAACTGCTCTCACCCGAATCGAGAGGCTTGAGCGAGCAACCAGGCAGCCAGAGCACAAAGCAGGCCAGCGAGATCGCGCAGATTCCGTTTCTCATAGAAGGCTCTCCTTTGTAAAGGCCTATCGTCCCAGGAATAGGCGGGGCGTGATTCTACCGAAACCACCCGAGAATTCCATCGTGACACACGTTTCCTGCTTGTTAGAATGCCGCGCGCTGAACTGGGGGCGAATGTAGTCCAGTCGTAGCGTCGTTTGGAGTCAACGGATGGTCGGAGCGACAATACGTTCCGCAACCCTCAAAGGAGGCCGGTGCAAATGAAACGTTCGATCGTTTCTCACGTGATGTCGGCGTTGGCGTTGTTCGGGATCTTCCTCGGGGTCGGAGGCTGCGCCTCGCCCGGCTACGAAAAAGGCGCCAAGACCGCTGCCGGACTCAAGGCGTCCGCCGAGAGGATCGAGGCGGCCCGTATCAAGGTCGATGAGCTTCTGACCTCCCTCAACGACCTCTCCAACAATCCCGCCCCGGACTTGAGGCCTCAGTACGCTCGCTTCTCGGACGCCGTCGAGGAAGTCGACTCCATGGCCAAGGCGGTGGCGAAGTCGGCGGAGGACATGGACGCCAAAGGTCAGGCCTACTTCGAGGAGTGGGATAAGGAACTGGCGACGATCAAGAATGAAGATATCAAGAGTCGAAACCAGGCGCGAAAGGACGCCGTCGCGGCGAACTTCGAGAACGTAAAGAACAGTTATCAGCAAGTCAGAGCGACTTTTCAGCCTTACATGCAGGATCTGAAGGACATCCAGACGGCCCTGAAGATCGACCTCACGAGGAACGGCCTCGAAGCGGTGAAGCCCGTTATAGCAAAGGCGAACCAGAACTTCGTGCCCCTGAAGGAATCAGTCGCCAAGCTTTCCGCCCAATTCAAGGAGCTTGGAGTCGCGCTGTCTCCCGCAACGGAGGAGGGCAAAACGCCATCGACGGGTGGGACCAAGTCGCCCGCGCCGGAAGGGACAAAGTAGTCCCGAAGTAACCGTTCACCGGGCCTGGCGGCCCAGGAACGGTTACCTGACCGTGCATTCAGTCGCCACGCAGGCTCCCTGAAGTGGGCGACCTAGGGCCTGCGGGGCGGCCGAGTGAGGGTGACGCAGTCCGTGGTAGGCGCCTTGCCTCGTTATTGAAATACGTGCCGGGTGAACGGTTACGTCCCGAAATACTCTCGCGCCGCCTCGTTGGGCTGCGCGAACCGGCGTATCCATCGGCGTCGAAGTCTTCGACCGCAAGGTCAGCCGGTCGCCGGCCTGGTAAGACTCGTCCAGAACCGCCCCGCCGCCGCATTTGCCGGTGATGGGGCGATTCATGGATGCTGATTCCGCCCCCTCCTACGCGGCGATCCATCGATCGCCGTTCACCCCCTTCCGCTCATTGCGCCCGCATCCGGCGGCTTCGGCCCTGAAACTGTAGCGCACAGGTCACCGCCGGCGGTGCCGCCTGGGCCGCCTCTCCTTCCCGCGTTTCCTGAAAGGTCGCCTCGATCGAGCGGTAATCCCTCATGCGCCTGGTTCGTGGAGAAGGGTGCCTTCCTGGCTCAGGACGGGATGACCGAATTCCATCGTTCTCGATACGCAGCTTACTCCATGCCACAGTCCCCTGAAGGAGAGTCTTGCCCATGACGACGATTCGCAGGTCCCCAACGGCGGTATTCGCCCTAGGAACGCTCCTTTTTCTCCCCCTCGTCTCTCTCGGAGCGGGCGCGGAAAGTTTGGACGGGCCGTTCATCCGCGGGGACGTCGACGGCGACGGCCGGCTCACGATCACCGATGGCATCGGCATAGTCCAGTTCCTTCTGCTGAACGGGCCGGCGGTCGATTGCTTCAATGCGCTCGATGCCGATGACAGCGGCGTCTTGAGCATCGCCGACTCGGTCCACCTTTTCGCTTTTCTCTTCACGGGTGGCGCAGCGCCCCCTCCACCGCATCCGGCGTGCGGTTCCGACGGCACCGCGGACCCACTCGGCTGCGTGCGGCACCCCGCTTGCCCCTCCCCCGCGCCGAGGAGTCTACGTGCCCGGGGCGAGACGGGGAATGGCCGCTCCATCGAGTGGTTTGGGCGCGAAGGCGAAGCGGCGGCCGAGATGGAGATCTCGACGGATCTCGAATCGACGAGGGTTTCCAGCCGGGAATCTCGGGCCCTTCCCCGCCTTCGCGGTGGGAGCGGCCAAGGAGGCCAGGCGGGGGGGACTCTCATTTCCTTCGGTGAGACCGTCCAGGGCGAGATCGTCTCGTACTCGCAGGCGGACACGTACCACTTCGAGGCTTCGCACGGCCAGTGGGTCGTCGTCGATCGGATGGCGGCGACGAGCTCGGCGGGGCTCAACTGGAAGCTGGAGGACTCCTGGGGCCGGCTCCTGGCGAGCAACCTGTCCTCGCTCGACGACCTCGGACCCGTGGCGCTCCTCGGCGGCTTCTACACGCTGACGGTGCTCCCGGAGGGCAGCGCCACCGGCACCTACTCGTTCCGTTTGGTCGATGCCTCCCCCATCGAGCGGGAGATCCAGCTCGGCGAGATCGTCCAGGGGGCCGTCGACGCCGACCATCCCGGCCAGAAGCAGCTCTATCGCTTCTCCGCGCCGGCGGGGCAGGTGATCTTCCTCGACAACCGAACGACGGGGACCGTCGACCTCAACTGGAGGCTCGAAGACTCCTACGGGCGGGTCCTCTCGGCGACCGCCCGGATGGGCGACCGCGGCCCCTTCACGCTCGCGGGCGGCGAGTACCGGCTCACGATCGAGAGCTTCGTGTCCGCTGGAAACCTGCTGAGCAACGCGTACGAGTTCAGGGTCGCGGGCGCCCCCGCCCCTTCGATCCGGGCGATCGCGATCGGCGAGCTGGTTGCGGACGGCACTGCCGTCCCGGCCGAGTACGATGTCTACACGTTCACCGCCGCCGCCGGCCAGATCGTCTTCCTCGACGCGATCTCGGCGCCGATCGGCACGAACTTCAACTGGGAGCTGATGGACCATCTGGGGCGCGCGGTCGTCGCTCGGACCGGGAACTTCGCCGACGTAGGGCCTATCACCCTGGCGGGCGGGGACTACACGCTGCGGATCCTCCCCGAAGGCGACAGCTCGGGGACGTATTCCATCCGCGTCGCCGACGCTTCGACCTCGCAAACCTCGATCTCGATCGGCCAGGAGGTTTCCGGAGAGATCCCCTCCATCCAGCCGGGACGCGCCAATGTCTACGACTTCACTTCGCCGCCGGCCCGGGTCGTTACCCTGGAACTGATCCAGTCCTCCAACTCGGGAATCTTCGATTGGCTCCTCGAGGACTCGCTGGGTCGGGCGGTGCTGCCGCGCACGGGAAGCCTGAGCACCACCCGACCCCTCGCACTTCTCGGAGGCTCCTATCGGCTCTCCGTTCTCGGCGAAGGCGCGGCGGCGGGAACCTACCGCTTCCGGATCCGAGACGACGGAGCCGCCGGCGCCGTGCCGGCCGGGGCGCCTGCGGCCGTCGGAGATCTGATCGAAAGCTCGATCGAGACGCCAGGCGCCGATGCACGCTACACGTTCACGGCCGCCGCCGGGCAGTTCGTCTACCTGGATCTCCTCTTGGGCGAACGGAACCTTACCTGGTCGCTCCTCGATGAGGCCGGCGGGGTGGTCGGCTCGAAGGCCGCCTCATCGACCGACGCGGGCGACATTGGCCCGCACCCACTCGCCGCCGGAAGCTACACGGTGGTCCTCGCGGCTCCGGCCGCGACCGCGGCGGTCCCGTTCCGCTTCCAGATCGCCGATGCTCCTCGGATCGAGCTGGACGCGGGGATCGGGGACACGATCTCGGGTGCGTTCGCCGGCTTCCCGGGAGCGGTCCACCGCTACCGGTTTGCCGCAAGCGAAGGGCAGCGGGTCTTCCTCGACCGGCTCGTCATATCGACGCGACTGGCGTGGTCGCTCCTCGACCCGGCGGGCCAGCCGGTCTTCGCGCTCCTGCGGGCCGATGGCGTCGACAACGACGAGGGGCCCTTCACCCTCGCCGCCGGCACTTACACGCTCGTTCTGGACCCGGAATTCGGCTACCAGCCCGCCTATCAGATCGGAATCCGAGCAGCAGAGGACACGGAAGAGACTCTCCCGCTCGGTTCGATCGTTTCCGGAGACTTCGTAGGAAAGGCCGGGTCGACGCGAACGATTCTCCTCGACGTCCCGAACGGTTCTCGGTCCTACTTCGACAGGCGTTCGGCGACTGCACGCCTTGATTGGTCTCTCGTCGATCCGGTCGGCCAGCCGATCTTCGGACCCGTGCGGTTCGACAACGGCGACGGAGACCAGGGGCCGTTCACGCTCGCCGGGGGAATCTACCGGCTCACGCTCGATCCCGAGGTGGGCTACCAGCCCGCGTACGATGTGCAGGTCGTCGACGCTGCCGAAGCGGCCACCCCGCTGGCGTTCGGGCAGGAATTCCAGGGCTCGCTCCTTCCGGGAGGCGCCGCCGCCTTCCCATTCGACGTCTTCGAAGGGCAACGCGTCTTCTTCGACCTCTCGGCGGGCGCCTCCACGCTCCGCTGGTCGCTCTTCGACGAGCTCGGCGAGGCGGTCTTTCGCGATCAGAATGCGACATCTCCGACGGCGGACCAGGGTCCGATGAACCTGACCGGAGGAAGATACCGGCTCGTCCTCGATGGGACGCTGGGCAACACGCCCGCGTACGCCTTCACCGTATCGAGCCTGGCGGTCGACCTCGGAGTCGCCGCCCTCACGGCGTCGCCCCGCGTCGTCTTTCAAGGCGACGCCGAGCGCAAGGTGGAGGTCGTCTGGAGCGTCCTCAACCGCGGCGGCGGCCCGGCGCCCACCGGCGCCTGGACCGACCGCTTGACGTTCTCCGCGGACGCCACGCTCGGCAACGCCGACGACGTCGTCCTCGGGGAGTTCGTCCGGTTCGACACGCTCCAGCCCGGAGCATCGTACGAGCGGCGGGAGACCGTCCGCCTGCCCGCTTCGGCGGCGCTCGGGCAACGGAGGATCTTTCTGTCGGTCGACTCCGGCGGAGCCCACTCGGAGCCGGGCGGAGAGACCGACAACGCATCGTCGATTGAGGTCTCCGTCGCGGCGGACCTCCCGCCCGCCGAGCCGGACTTCATCGCCACGACCACGTTCCCCTTCACGTTCACCGCCGCAGTTCCCGGAGCATCCGTGGATGTCCCCCTCGCCCGGGCGGTCTCCCTCGACTCGATCCGCTTCGTCCACGCCGACGCGGTCGGTCTCGAATTGTCGGGGCCGAATCGAGTGGGAAAGATCTCCAACGTGACGATGGTACTTCTCAGCGGAAGCGAGGAGGTCGTCGAAGTCTCGACCTCGAGCCCCTACACCGAAGGGACGGTCTCCACGTTCATCGTCCGATTCTCGCGCCGGTTGACTCCTCAAGTCGTGGCGCTCCTCTCGACCCGAACCGTCGACGGCGTCCGGTTCCGCTTCGACCAGCCCTCCACTTTGCAGACGATGATCAAGCCGATCCATCAAGACGGACGCCTGAGAGTCCATTTCGCGGGGTGCGAATTCGCCCCTTGCGGCCCGCACATCGAGCGCCGCTCCCCGGGGCTTGAAGGGGTCACGCTCCATGGGGCCGGCGTCTCGGAATGGCGGATCGTGACCTTCGACGAGGCCGTTCCCGGAGATGGGCTCCGCTTCGTCAGCGGCCCGCGGTTTTCGGCCTTCAATTCGACCAGTTCCCTCGCGGTCTCCTCCCATTCCTCGGAAGCGCAGCTCATCCTCGACGACGGAAGCCTCCTGACCCTCGATGATTCCCGCTCCCCTTCGACCCTCCAGGCGCCCGGGTTCATCGTGACCTCGGCGGACCACTCCCTGGGGATCACCGGCTCCTTGCTTGCGGGGCGGCGGATCCTGGGCTTACAGTGGCGCCTCCACGCGACCGTCATCGGGATCGGGGGCACCACGTCCGACTACACGCCCGCCGACGATCTCGCGGTGCGATTCCTCTACGAGGTCGAGGCCTGCCGGGGTTCGATCACGATCCCGCCGGTCGAGCTTTCGCCGGCGGATGGGACGGAGTTCACGCCGGGTTCGGTGGTGACCGTCGGCGGGAGGGCCCTCGCCCCCCAGGCGGGCCGGCCGGTGAGCGCTGTCCTCGTCAACGGGGAGCCCGTGGACTCGTTCGACGCTGCGGGGCGCTTCTTCAAGGCCGTGACGATCCATGAAGGCGAGAATCTCGTCGTCGTTCAGGTCGTGGAGCCCGGCTGCGGAGAGTACGAGAGCCTCATCCGACTCCTCGGCCGTACGGATGGGGCGGGCGGCCTCGAAGGTTTCGTCGAGGCCTCCGCGCAGCTCGCCGTGGAATACACCGACACGACGTTCGTGCGGGCCGCGGATGCCCTGGTCGTCCGCGCCCGCGTCCGCAATCGAAGCTCCCACCCGGTTCGGGGGCCGATCCTGATGGCCCTCACCGGGATGACCCCCGTATCGGCCTTCCTGCGCGGGACCGCTGGGGTCACTGGGAGCGGCGAACCTTTCACGGTTCTCCTCGAGGCGGGGACGCTCGGGCCGGGGGACGCCGGGCCCTACGTGAACCTCGTCTTCTCGAACCCGGAGAAGCTGCCGCTCCGCTACGGCGTGCGCTGGCTCGTCCCGGCCGACCGGCCGCCCCATTTCGAGAGCTCCCCACCGGTTCGTGCGGTGGTCGGGCAGCCATACCGCTATGCGGCGGCCGCCTCCGATCCCGACGGCGACGCCATCTCGTTCGAGGTCGAAGGCGCACCTTCCGGGATGGTCCTCGTTCCGCCGGGAGTCCTCGACTGGACGCCCGCCGCAGCCGACCTGGGCTCGCACGACATCTCCCTCGCCGCCGTGGCGGCGGGGTCCCGTGCCGTGCAGCGCTGGACCGTCTCCGTGAGCGCGACTTCGACCAATCGTCCTCCAAATTTCACCACGATCCCCGTTACCGGCGCAGCCGTGGGCTCGAGCTACGCGTACGACGCGGCCGCTTCGGATCCGGACGGCGACGCCCTGGCCTACTCGCTCGTCACGGGCCCTGCGGGGGCCGCCATTGATCCGGCTACGGGTCGGGTGACGTGGGATTTCGCCCTTCCGGGCGAGCACGCCGTCGGAATCGAAGCGCTCGATGGCAAGGGAGGCGAAGCGGTCCAGTCGTTCCTCCTGGCGGTCGGAACCATCCCCTCGAATCCGTCCGCTCCGCGCATCACGAACTCGCCGGCCACGGGGACCCGCGCGGGCATCCTCTATGTCTATCAGCCCGTCGCGAGCGACCCCGATGGCGACGCGCTCCAGTATTCGCTCGAGGAAGGCCCGGCGGGAATGACCCTCGATCCCGCGAGGGGACGCATCCAGTGGACTCCCGCGCTGGACCAGGTGGGACCGCACACCGTGAGCCTGCTGGTCCGCGATGGACGCGGAGGGGAGACGCGCCAGCGGTTCTCGATCGTCGTCGGGCAGGGAGACGCGAACCTGGCCCCGATCATTGAAAGCTCGCCGGGCGGCTTTGCGGTCACCGGGGTCGTGTACCGCTACGCCGTTCGGGCGATCGACCCGGAAGGCGACTCCCTCCGCTTCGCGCTTGGCGCCGCGCCCGCTGGAATGGCGATCGACCCGGGAAGCGGCCTCCTCGAGTGGACTCCGAACGCCGCCGCGGCCGGCAGCCTCGTCGTCGGGGTCGAAGCCATCGATCCCGCGGGCGCGGTGGGCCGCCAGGTGTTCGAGCTGAGGGTCCGGGCTTCCAACGCCCCGCCGCGGATCAGATCGACCTTGAGTCCCGCCACGATCACCGCGGGTATGACCTTCCAAGTCGACATCGATGCCGAGGATGCCGACGGCGACCTCCTGCGCTACGAGCTCGCCGCGGGGCCCCCGGGCATGACGATCTTTTCCGTCACGGGCCTCCTCACGTGGGAAACGGCTCCCGCGGACGCCGGCCGGCACACCGCGACGGTGCGGGTGGTGGACTGCTGCGGGGGCTCCGCCGAGGCCTCGTTCGACGTGGAAGTCGTCCCCGATACGACCCCGCCGTCCGTGGGGATCGGTTTCAGCGCCTCTCCCGCGGCCGTCGGCGCGTTCGTCGAGGTGAGCGCGTCGGCGAGCGACGATGTGTCCATCGTCTCCAAGACCCTCACCGTCGAATGCCCGCCGGATGCCCCCCGTTCGCTGGCCCTCAACGAACTCGGCCGCGCAACCTTCGCCTCGACCCGCCCCGGCTTCTGCACGTTCAGGCTCACGGCGACGGACCCGTCGGGCAACGCCGCCACGGCCACGCAGTTCCTCCAGGTCGGAAACCCCGACGATCCGCTCGATCCCTATCCACCCGTGGTCACTTTCCTGACTCCCGCGCCGGGTTCGGTGATCACGGCGCCGACGAACATCGTCGCCTCCGTCTCCGATGCATCCGCCGACGGGAATCCAGGAAGCGGGCCCATCATCTGGACCGTGGAGATCGCTCCGGTCCTGAGCGGGCCTCCCGCTGCGGGCGGCGGCGGAGCGCCGACCCCCTCCGGATTCACCGAGATCGGCAGAGGAACCGGCGAGGTGACGAACGCCCTCCTGGCGACGTTCGACCCGACGCTGCTCCCCAACGGTCTCTACAAGCTCCGCATCATGGGAAACGACGGAGTCCAGACGGGCGGCATCGAGTACGAGGTCGGCGTCGCCGGGGAACTGAAGCTCGGGAACTTCACGACGCGGATCGTCGACCTCGCGATCCCGCTCGCCGGCCTGCCGATCGTCATCGCGCGGAGCTACGACAGCCTCGACACGTCGGAGGGCGAATTCGGAGCCGGATGGAGGCTCGCCCTCGCGGGCGGCATCACCGACGGCGCCATCGAGTCCCGGACGGGCAACGGCCTCGTCGACCTCCTGGCGAGCGAGCCGCTCGAATTCGGCGACCGCATCTACGTCTCGCGCCCCGACGGCCGGCGCGTCGGTTTCACGTTCGCGCCGAAACCCGTCGGAGCGCTCGCCTTCATTTACTCACCGATCTTCGAGCCCGATCCGGGCGTCGACGACAAACTCGAGGTCCTGGAGCCGCCGGGGAACTTCTTCGTCATCGCCGGCCGCGCGAACACCCTCGGCGTTTCCTATAACCCGTCGGTCTACAAGCTGACGACGAGCGACGGCCTCTCGTACACGATTTCCGAGGACGAAGGACTCCGGCGCATCGAGAACGCGGTCGGCGTCGCCATCGACGTGCTCCCCGAAGGTCTCTTCGCCTCGAGCGGCCCCGCGGTGCTCTTCGAGCGCGACGCGGAAGGCAGGATCCGGAGCGTCATCGAGCCGGACGCCGACCCTGCGGATGCCGTGCCCCCCGGCCGGCTGCGCTACGAGTACGACGATCGAGGGAACCTGGTCGCCTCGTCGAACCAGCTCGGCGCTCGCGTTCGCTACCTCTACGAGAACGCGAGCTTCCCCCACTACTTGACCCGCATCGACAACCCGCTCGGGCAGGTCGTGCTGCGAAACGCCTACGACGACGAGGGGCGGCTCATCGGCATCTGCGGCTCCGATGGCAACATCGCGACCCTCGAGGGATGCACGACCTTCGAGGCGAATCCCCTGACGCGGGTCTCGACTGCCACCGACAACCTCGGCCACCGCACCGACCTCGTGTTCGACGAGCGCGGCAACCTCGTCCTCGAGCGCAAGTACTTCGACGACGGCCGCTCATTGGAGTACGCGAGCGAGTACGACGCCGAGGACAACCTCCTTCGCTCGATCGATCCGTCGGGCGAGGTCTGGAACTTCACGTACGGCCCGAACGGACTGGAGTCCTCGCGGACGAACCCGCTCGGCAAGTCGTGGTCGTCCACCTACGGCGAGTGCGACCTCCTCGAGACCGAGACGGGGCCGACGGGCAACGTCTTCCGGCGCTCCTACAGTGAGTACTGCGAGCTGGTCTCGTGGACGGACCCTCTCGGGAACGCGTACCGCTTCGAGTACGACGCGAACGGATCTCCGTCGGGGCTCATCGATCCGCTCGGCAACCGCTGGACCTACCGCTTCAACCAGGCGGGTTATCCCGTCGAGCTGCGCGACCCCAGCGGCCGCGCCACGACCTTCGTCGTCGACTCGCTCGGAAACCTGCTTTCGCAGACGGACGCCGCGGGGCGAACGATCCGCTACGAGCGCGACGCGGCCCACCGGGTCCTGCGCGAAGTGTGGAACACCACGCCGGAGCGCGTCATTGCGTACGAATACGATGCCGCGGGCAGGATCACGCGAGTGAGCGATCCGGACAGCACGACCCAGTTCGAGTACTCGCCGATCGGCAAGGTCAGCCGCGTCGTCGCCACGGGGCCCTCGGGCGTCGCGAGGTCCCTGGCCTACGAGCACGACGCGCTCGGAAACACGATACGTGTCACCGATTCCCTCGGAGGCAGCACGGAGTATTCGTACGATGAGCTCAGCAGGCTCGTCTCCATCCGCCAGGAAGGAGCCTCTCTGCGGCCGAAGCAGGTCGATCTCATCTACTCCGCCTCGTCGAGCCTGGCCGAGGTGCGGCGGTTCGCCGATCTCGGGGCCGCGGTATCCGTGGGAAGCACCGTCATGGAGTACTCCTGCGAGACCTGCGAGCACGGCTTGACCGGTGTCCGCCACCTGCGCGCCGATGGGTCCTCGATTCACGCGATCGAAATCGCTCGAGACGATGCCGGATTGGTGACCGAGGTGATCGATGCCGAGGGAAGCCATATCTACGCGCACGACGGCGCGTGGCGGCTCCTCTCCGTCGATCACCCGGAAGGAGGCCCGCAGCCCGACGAGCAGTACGCGTACGATGCGGCGGGGAACCGCACCTCTTCGCACCTCGGCACGGGTCAAGTCCACGGGTACTCCATCGGGGCGGGCGGCAACGAGCTGCGCGCCGACAGCCGCTTCACGTACGAGACCGACGCGGCCGGCAACGTCTCGCGGCGGACGGAGAAAGCCACGGGCCGCTCGACCGAGTACCGGTACGACCACAGAAACCGGCTGACGGAAGTTACCGAGCGCGACGCGGGGGGCGCCCTCCTCGGCAGCTCCACGTTCGTCTACGACGCCTCCGACCGGCGCATCCGCGTGGTCGAGAACGGGGTCGTCCTCGACTTCGTCTACGACGGCAGCAACCCGTGCATCATCCTCGACGGTGCCGGCCAAGTCGTCTCGAGGCGACTCTACGGACGGGGCTCCGACACGATCATCGCCGATGAGGTCGCCGGCGCCACGCGGTGGTACCTGACGGACCACCTCGGCACGGTCCGCGACCTCCTCCGAGAAGACGGCGTTCCGATCGCGCACTCCATCTACGACTCCTTCGGCAACCTCCTGGGCAGCTCCATGCCGGTCGAGGCCGAGGGGCTCGGCTTCATCGGCCGCGAGCGATCGGCGGCGACCGGCCTCTACCACGTGAGAGCCCGCCCCTACGACCCGTGGTCGGGGCGCTTCCTGGAGCGAGACCCGGTGACGCCCTACCAGTTCGAGTACGCCGACAACAGCCCGGCGATGTTCATCGACTCGGACGGGAAGAAGTCCGGAGTTCGCAGGGTCAGTCAGCTCGATAAGTACGCCAGGAAGCTGGCCATCGAGCGGTTGAAGAAATTCGACCCTCCCCCGCGGCCCTCCATCATCCCCGAGCAGCCGCGCAGGATCAGACCCTCCAATCGCGGCCGCGGCGGAAACGAGTACGCGGAGCTGGTGTCGAACATCGGGCTCGAGCTGGTGCGCGTCGGGGTGCTCTCGTCGATCTCAGGGTCGCTCGTCGCGGTCTTCGCCGGCATCCCCCAGCGAATGATGGACGCTCTCCAGGACGCGATCGACGATCACATCGAAGAGACCATCCGCAACGGGAGAAATTGACGAGAGGCCGCGGTCCATGGGACCCACGTTGGCGGCAAGCGCAGGATTTCGCCCTCCGTCAAGCGCTCTGGGTCTTCAAAGCTCTTGAGTTCGCGCTCTTCTTCGAGGCCCCCTTGACGGGCCTCGGCTTCTTTGTCTGGGCCTTCGGCCTTTCGGCGGAGGGCTTCTTCCTCTTCGAGGGCTCCACGACCGCGGTCGCCCGGGCGAGCCCAGCCCCGGGACACCGCGCCGCCTCCACGTGGACCACGATCTTGTCCGCTCGCTTCTTCAGAACATCGTTAACGGCCAAGTTAAGGGTCACTTGCCTATCCTTCTCGGCTTCGCTGCCCGTTCCCGTGCCGAGCAGGGGAAAGGAAGCATCCACGGCCGGATCCGCGCGCTTCAAGCGGACCTCGCCGGGAAACTCGATGGTGATCCCGATCTGTGGAGGGTTCTCCGCACCCAGCAAAAGTGGAATGGACTCCCTTGTCCCCATGTTCCGCTTTGCGAACTCCTCAACCTTCCGGAGTTTCACCTCGTCGACCTGCAGGTCCCGGAACCAGTCCGCCGCGGGATCGATCGGCACCGTCATGTCCACCAAGATCTTCAGGTCGTCCGCCGAAGCTTGAAACGTGATTCCGCCCACCGAGAGATCCGACAGCCTATGGAACTCGTACTCCCAGACGCGAACCTTGAACTCCGCCCAATTCTTGGCCGTCGCCCCCTGGATCTTTGGACCCTCGCCGGGCTCCATCTCGGCCACGGACACCTCGCGGAACACGACAGTCCCCGAGAGATCGGGCCGGATCTTGATCGTGATCGACCCCAAGGAGCACCCGGAAAGCAGAAGCCCTCCGAAAAGAAAGACGACCTTCTTCACTTCAGCGCTCTCCCTTCTCGATTCCGTCCACCCTCAGGGCCTTCTCGACTCCTAGGTTATCGGCAGCGTGAAGGCGCAGCTTTATGGGAATAGCCCGAACTTCCGCTCCGTCTAGGTTGGCGCCGCTCGGCGGGAACATCGATTGGAAGGGGCAAGCTTCATTCCCCACGCCATGCCGGGCGGGTCCAGGAGGCCCCGTTTGCTCGCCCATCACGCCAGGAATCCTCGCTTGATCTCCGTCGGGCGGTAGGCGAGACTGGGGCCCGATAAGATCATGAAAAAAATCGCGGTGCTGGTTTTGCTGCTGACGCCGCTCGCCGGTTCGCGGGCGGTGCCGCCGGAGCGCTTTGAAGCGCTCCACGCGCTTATCCGGCCGCAGCCAGGGGAATTCGCCTGGTACGAGGAGATCCCGTGGCTCACGACCGTCCGGGAAGCGGTCGAGAAGGCCGCGTCCGAGGGGAAACCCATCCTCGTCTGGACCTCCGCCGACGGCCAGCCTTGCGGCGCCACCTGACACCAGGGCTTCACGGGTCGGGTCCTGACCTTCTATACGAAAGACAAGGAAGCTCGGATCGCGCTCATCCGCGACCGGTTCGTGCCGGTCATCCTCGATGGCTACCTCAAGGGAATCGCCGCGGAGCGCGAGTTCCTCAAGCGGGTCGGCCTGGTGGGTAACGGCTTCACATACATGACCGCCGGCGGCCGCAAGCTCGGCGGCGACTCGTACCTCGGGGCGAACGGCATGGCGAAGGCGCTCGAGGAGTTCTCGAAGCTCCCCGAAGTCGAGCGAAAGCCGGCGGTCGCTTTCCCGCCGGAGCCCGGAGACCTGAAGGGCGTCCCCCTGGCCCCACTGCCAGAGTGCTTGATCGCGAACGTCTACTTCACCTACCTCGAGGACGACGGCAAGGGTGGCCACCGGCGCGCCCTGTGGCACGTCGAGGGCCAGCCGGGGACGGAGCCCGGCTCGGGGCACGGGAGAAACCAGATCCTCACTCACATCGACAAGCTCTGGCTCACCAAGGCGGAGTGGAAATCGCTGCTTCCGTCGAAGCCGACCGTGGGCCAAACCTACCCGCTTCCGCCGGCCATCCACCAGCGGTTCGTCCGGTTCTACGCCAACGACATGGCCCACCGCTCCACGGGCGACAAGGTCCGCGAGGCGACGCTGACCCTCCGCGTGGAGAGCGCATCGGAAGAAGGCGTGACGCTGCTTCTTGAGGGGGCAACGAAAACAGGCCGCCCGTTCGAGAAGACGCCCACCGGCGGCGAGAGCGCGGAGGCGCCGGGGCTCTGCGGGGCCGATTTCCGGTTCCTCGGCTACCTCCATTACGACGCCAAGGTGGACGCCTTCGACCGGTTCGACATCGTGGCGCTCGGGGAGGGCTGGGGAGGCGACTCGAAGCAGGCAGCGACGACGAACTTCTACCGCGGTGGCGAGCACAGGCGATGGCCCATGGGCATCGCCTTCCAGCTCCTGGCGACCCGCCGGCCGATCGACCGGATCCCGCCGCAAAACGCCAACCCTTACCGCTGCGGCGACGCGTACTTCAAGACGGCGAAGGGCGAGAACTGAGAAAAGAAGCTCTCAACGTAGAGAAGACGCTGATGGAGAAGGTCGACGCGGTCACCGCGCAGGTCGACTCCAGGCGCGGCAGCAAGTGATCGCCGAGCATCCCCGAGCTACTTGTTGATCGCATGAGCCGCCCGCGCAGGGCGGTCGCTCGGCTCACGTCCCGACAGGAAGACGATCGCCGTCGTCCATCAAACGGAAGGGCTCACCGGGCCGGCCCCTTGAGCTGCATCGCCGGGTCCCCGAGGAAGATCCACGTCCTGCGCACATCCAGGTCCTCCACTGCGGCCTTGGCCAGTCGGACCGCCTCTCCGAGGGACGGCGGCTCTCCCTCCCGAAACAGGATCCCGAATAGCGCGCGGTTCATCGCCCCCTGCCCCTCGGGCCCGCAGAGGCCCGACGGAGCCCAGACGGCCGCCGCGCCGCCGCCCTCGGCCTTGAGGAGCGCCTCGCCGAGGCACTCCGAGTGGACGTCGTGGAGGAAGCCGTTCAAGCAGTTCATGAGGACGAAAAACGGCAGCTTCGAGCCGTTCAAGAGCCCCCGCGCGTCTTCGGAACTGAAGAGCCCGCCTCTCCAGACCTCCACGGAGCCGTGGCCGACGTAGTTCACGATCGCCTGGCCGCCTGAGAGGGACGCGAGGAGGTCGCTCCGCGGGTTCGAGCTGCGACCGCTGAACAGCTCCCTCACGGCCATTTCCGCGGGGATGAGCGGTCTCAGCTCCGTTGAGGAGCGCTCGAAGTCGAAGCCGTCGCTCTGGTCGGCGATGAGCAGAACCTCGCGGCTCCAGGGCTCGCCGTAGTCTGCGCTCTCGTAAGCGGCGATCTTCGAGACGACCAACCTGGCCTCCGCCGCCGTGCGCACGGGCAGCCGGCCGAGCGCCATCTCCGCCACGCCGTCGCCGTCGAAGTCCGCCAGCCAGTCGTCGGAGGCCGTCTCGAGCCGCTCCGTGTCGAGGAGCTTCGTCGGGACGAGGTCGAAATCCCCGAGGCCGAGGAAGTCCCTCGGATCGAAGCTCGCATCGCCCACGAGCAGGACGAACCGCGGCGGGAGCCGCCAGTTCTCTCGGGCCCAGTGAAGGAACTCCTTCAGCGCCTCGGGCGACTTCTCCCCGAATCCGAACTCGTCGTAGACGTCCTGCACGTCGACGGCGACGTTCCTCAGGCCTCGGCTCTCTCGCAAGGCCCGCAGCGGCGCGAGGGCCCCGAGTAGGTTCCGTGGGGCGATCATGACCATGTCGGCCCCGGGACGTAGGTCGTACCAGCGGGAAGGGTCGTCGGCGTCCACTGCCGCCGGCTTGAGGAAGCTCCCCTCGCACGCGGCGAAGAGAGTCCTCGGCCCGGGGACGGCGACCTCGGCGGCGTAGCCCGCCCCTTCGCGCTTCACTCTTCTCGGGAGAAGCTGCGGCGATTCGGGTCGGGTGATGTCCACGACGCGGATCCGAGGGCTGTCGAACTCACGGAACGTCAGGCGGCCTTGCTCCTCCACGGAGCACCGCATGGCGTCGCCGCCGGTATCGAACGTGCGCCGGTAGGTCACGCGGACCGCATCGAGGAGGCTCACATCCATCTCGCCGCCTTCGGGGACGAATGCGATCCGGTTTTCTCCCGACAGCATCCATTCGGGGAGGAGCGGGGCCTTCAAGACCCCGCGCGCCTGGTCGTCGAAGGAGGCCGAGCCCACGTCGATGCCGTTCAAGAAGACTCGAACAGCATGCGGCGAAGCCGTGACTCCCTGGAACGTCGCCTCCAGAAACGGACGGTCCGGCGCCGTCGGATCGAAGTGCTCGATCTCAAGGGTCTCCTCGATGGGCTCCGAGGCGAGAACGGCTCCGAAGAAGTTCCCGGCTTCGCCGTTCTTCAAAGCGGCGAAATAGACGGTCCGGACGCGGATCTCCGCGGTGAAGGGGAAGCTCCTGATCTCTTCGACCTTCGACGAATGACTGCCACGAGCGGTGGGGATCCTCATCCCGGACTCGGAACACTCGACCAGCCAGTACATCCGGGCGTCGGTGAACGGCGTTTCCTGAGCCAGCCCGTAGAACTCGATGGCGTCCCCCGGATCGAAGCGCCCGTCGCGCTCTCCGGTCACTCGCATCGGCACCTGCTTGCCGCCCGTATAGAGCTGGAGGCGGCGGGGCTCGACATCCGGGGAAAGCCCGGCGGCGAAAAGATCGGCCTGTTCGATGCGGTACCAACCATCCCGGCGGACGGCGATCTTCAGCGCGCCGCGGGCCGCAAGTCGAAACTGCGCGGCCCTCACCTCGCCATCGGGCGTTTCCCGGCCGGTGCACCGTAGCCCGTCACTCCGGGGGCCGGCGGATTGACGGGCCGTGTGCCCTCTCGATCGAGAGGAGCATCCGACAGACCGCAGGAGCGGCGATGCGGGAGCGCTCGCGGCCGCAGGCTCCTTGGCCGTTCTGCCCGCGCCCGTCGAAGCCTCGGAGATCGGCACGGCGGGGCCGTGCCGCGTCCGCCGGCCGTTCAGGTCTACGTCCTCGAGCCAGTAGAGGACACGCCCGCTCGGCGGGAGCGGCGCGGGATCCAGGAAACGGTACGAACCGCCGGCTTGAACGAGGGCCCCGGCCCCCACCAGCAGCGCCGAGCCTGCGACCAGATCGGGCGTGATCCTGGTGCGTCGCCCTCTTTCTTCGCGCCAGAGATGGAACCCGAGGTTGTCCACTTCGTAGCCGGTCTTCCATTCGAGGACGACTCCACCGCCCTCGTCTTTCGCCCTCGGCCCCGCCGTGAAGGATCGGAGCTTCACCTCCGTCGCCGAAAGCGACCCCAGGGCGATGTAGAGGATCTCCGTCGCGACGGAGTCGTTCGTGGTCCAGTTCAAGGTGAAGCCGCCGGAATCGAGGCTCGTCGTGTCCGCCTCGGCATCGACGGCGGGGGTGCTGTTATTCACCTTGACGAAGACCTTCGAGGTCTTGTCGATTCCGTCCACGGTGGTCGTGGTCAATGCGTCGCCGTTCTGAAGGGCGGAGCACCCCTCGTTCGTTCCGTCCGAAGCGCCGATCCCGTAGCGGGCATGGGCCGCGGGGGACGCTTGGGTCGCGTCTTGGAAGCTCGTGAGGAGAATCAAGCTGGGCTGGAACCCGACGCCCGTGACCGACTGGCTGGCGGGTTGGCTGGCGGTGCTCTTGGAGAAACTTCCGGGTTTGACGTTGAGCCCCTTCAGCGCCAGGGAGAACGCTTGACTTGCACTGGAATTCGCCGTGCCGAAGTTGACCGTGAACCCGCTCGAATCCATGGAGACCCAAGAGGCCTCCTTGGTGACCGTGAGGGATTTATCCATGGCGTAGATACAGGCATCCGTCTGCTGACTTCGCTGCGTGTCCGAAGTTGGGGAGCCATCTTCCGCGAGGAACGTCGTCGCCCACTGGTCTCCATCGGCGTCCATGACACCCAATCCGAACGCGGCGCTGCCATGGTTCGCCGTGGGGGTGTTCGTGAAGCCGGATCCGGCGTGTACGTGAATGACGATGTCGGGCTTGAAGCCCACTCCGCTGACGGAGTGGTTTCCGGTGGACGTTGGCATCGTCCAGCCGACGACATTGGCCGAAATGTCGGTGCCCCCGATCGCGATGAAGTGAACAGTGTAGCCGGTGCTGTTGTTCGTGCTCCAGGACAGGGTGAAGTTCGTGGAGTCCCAGGAGCTCCAGTCGGCCTCCGCCCGGAGCACTTGATTCCAGTCGACGATCGTGAGCGCCTTGTTGGCGATGCGCCGGGCCTCTTGCGAGTTGTTCTGGGCGTCCTCGCTTCCCGCGGAGGCGGATTTGCTTGTCGTGCCGTCGGTGACCCCGAAGCCGAAGAGGCTGCTCACGCCGAAGGATTCGTCGGTCTTGCCTTCGGTCCAGAGGATGAGCGCTTTGGGAGTGACGCCGAGACCGTGGGCCACGGCCTGACTCACGGGAACGCTCGTGTTCGTGCTCTTCGTGAAGCTGCCGACCTTGAACGTGCTGCCGGCGAGGGCGAGGCCGGGAAATGAGATCGCAAGCGAAAGCGACGCAAGGCCGTAAAGAATGCCGTGTGAAGCTGCAAGAGCAGAGGCGTTGAAGGGAGGTTGCGTCACAACTGCTACGCCGTTTGGGTCCCCGGTAAAGAACATCGGCACCGACGGGGGCCGTTCTTTGCCTCGTCCGGTTACCGGAACCGGCCGCTCGTGAGTCCGCGGATTGGTTCGCGGACGGCGAAATACCAAGAGCCTATCCCAAGACCCACTCAGTAAGGACCGAGGTCGTCCGGCGGCTTCTTTTATCTTGGCTTGACGGCTGGCTCGCCAGGCGGGGCGTTGGGGTCGAAATCGACCAGTCCAGGGCCGGAGACCTGAAACAGTTGGCCCCTCGCATCCAGCCGAAGGTGGTACTTCCTCCCGGGGCCGAAGGAGACCGTGATGTGGCTCGTCCAGTCCGCTCCTCGAGCGTCGCCGAATCCGCCCTCGTGGATTCCCGCGGAGACGATCCACCGCTGGCGGCCCATCTGCTCGAGGAGCGCGTTCGAATTACGCCGGACCGCGAAATGGCGGCCCGGCTGAGAGCCTTCGACAAGAAGCTGCACGACTCGCTCGCTGTTGATCGGCAGCGCCCCGGGCACTTGTCCGATGCCGCTCCCGTTCTGCCGCGCCTGATGAATATCCTGGTGCGTGGCCATGCATCCCTCCTTCAGCCCTCTCCCCGCCCGTCGCTCATGACTTTCTCTTCGCCTTCGCCTTCTTCTTCGCCGAGAGCGTGAACGCGGGCAGCTTCACGATCGCACCGCCTTTCAGGGCCGACTGGTGCGCGCAGAGGCCCACGCAGGTCCAGTTGGCCGATTGCACCGCGTTCGGGTAGGGGTCGCGCCCCTCGGTGAGGGCGCTCACGAACTCGTGCGCGAGGTGCGGGTGCGAGCCGCCGTGGCCTCCGCCCTGCGTGAACGAGAGGTGCGCGTGCTCCTTGAGGTCGTAGACGCCCTTCGTCGTGAACATCTGGATCCCCTCCGGGAGCCGGTGAGCGTAGTCGGGCACCTTGACGCGCTGCGGGATCTCGTGCTCCGGCTTCTTGGCGGTGTGGAGGATCGGGTCCTCTCCCTCGACAAGCTGCCACTCGAAGGTCTTCAGCGTGCCGAAGACGTCGAAGCTCTCGCGGTACTGGCGGGCGGTGTCGTAGAGCGAGCGGTAGATGCGCGCGGTCAGATCCGAGCCCCGGAACTTGATGTGGCACGTCTCGATCGCGAAGGGCGACTTGTACTTCTTGATGAACTCCTTCCGGATCGTGCCCGAGCCGAAGCAGGAGACGTACTCGGCCTCGCCGTTCGTGAGGGCCATACACGGCCCCACGCAGTGGGTCGCGTACCACATGGGTGGAAGCCCCGGCCAGTAGCCCGGCCAGCCGTCCATGTCCTGCTGGTGCGAGGCCTGCAGGAACTGGACCTTGCCCAGCTCGCCCTTCTCGTACAGCTCCTTCACGAAGAGGAACTCGCGGGCGTAGACGACCGTCTCCGCCATCATGTACTTGAGCCCGGTCTTCTTCACCAGCTCGACGATCTTGCGGCAGTCGTCGATCGTCGTCGCCATCGGCACCGTGCACATGACGTGCTTTCCGGCCTTGAGGGCGGCGATGGACATGGGGCCGTGGTCGGGGATGGGCGTGTTGATGTGGACCGCGTCGACCTTCGGGTCCTTGAGGACGTCCTCGTACCGCGCGTAGCGCTTCTCGACGCCGAACGCGTCGCCGATCTGCTTGAGCTTCTCTTCGTTCCGCTGGCAGATGGCGTACATGTTCGCGTGTGGGTGGCGCTGGTAGAGCGGGATGAACTCCGCCCCGAAACCGAGGCCGAGGATCGCCATGTTCACTTTTTTGTCGTTCATGGAGGCTCCTTGGGGTTGATGAATGGCGAGTATGGTAGCGAAAACGCGGTCAAAGGGAATCGGGGAGTGGCGCGTAGCAGTATCTTGCCACCGGTCCATTCGCCGTTGTACCCTCCGCGCATGAAACAAATCGCTTTCCCCCGCGCATTCACGACTGCCGTCCTTGCCATCCTCCTCGCCCTGGCATCTTCACTCGCCGTCGCGGAGGAGGTCGGCGTCTATCTCGGCACCTACACGGGCGGGAAGAGCCGCGGGATCTACCAAGCGAAGCTCGACCTGGCGACCGGAGCCCTTTCGCCTCCCGTGCTGGCGGCCGAGGCGGAAAACTCCTCGTTTCTGGCGATCCATCCGTCGAAGAGATTCCTCTACGCCGTCGGCGAGGTGAGCCGGCTCGGAGGGAAGCCGACGGGGGGCGTGAGTGCGTTTTCGATCGACGCTGAGACGGGGAAGCTCTCGCTCCTCAACCAGCAAGGCTCCGGAGGGGCCGGTCCGTGCCATCTCGTCGTCGACGGCGCGGGGAAGAACGTCCTCGTCGCCAACTACGGAGGTGGGAGCGTCGCTGTGCTCCCGATCGGGTCCGACGGGAAGCTCGGCGAGGCGACTTCGACCATCCAGCACAAGGGATCGAGCGTCAACCCGAAGCGCCAGAAGGAGCCGCACGCTCACTCGATCAACCTGGATCCGGCCGGTCGGTTCGCGGTCGCCGCCGACCTGGGGCTCGATAAGGTGCTTATCTACCGCTTCGACCCCGCCAAGGGCTCGCTCGAGCCGAATGATCCACCCTTCGCCGCGGTCAAGCCCGGCTCGGGGCCGCGCCACTTCGCCTTTCACCCCGCCGGCCGCCATGCCTACGTCATCAACGAGATGACCTGCACCGTCACCGCGTTCTCCTACGACGCCGGGAAGGGCTCCTTCGAGGAGATCCAGACTCACACGACGCTGCCGGAGCCCTGGAAGGAGGGTTACTCGACCGCCGAGGTGCAGGTCCATCCTTCGGGAAAGTTCCTCTACGGCTCGAACCGCGGCCACCACTCGATCGCCGTCTTCTCCATCGACGGCGCGACGGGCAGATTGACCCTTGTCGGGAACGAGCCCACGCAGGGAAGAACGCCGCGCAACTTCGGCATCGACCCCACCGGCCGCTGTCTCCTTGCCGCCAATCAGGACTCCGACACGGTCGTCGTCTTTCGCATCGACCCCGCGACGGGCCGCCTCGAGGCCGCGGGGCACAAAGCCGACGTCCCGAAGCCCGTCTGCGTGAAATTCCTCCGGCGATAGAGCCGCGCGAGCCGAGACGACGCCCCACGGTGAAGCTGTCCGTCATTGTCCCCGCCTACAACGAGGAGAAGCTCATCGGCAGGTGCCTCGCGAGCATCCACGATGCGCTGGTTGCGAACGCTCGAGCGGGGCTCGAGACGGAGCTGATCGTCGCCGACAACAACTCGACCGACCGCACCGCCGAGCTGGCGCGCGCCGCGGGGGCGAACGTAGTCTTCGAGCCGGTGAACCAGATCTCGCGGGCCCGCAACGCCGGCGCGGCCGCCGCCACCGGGGATTGGTTCCTCTTCGTGGATGCCGACAGCTTCCCGAGCGCCGGCCTCATCGGCGCCACGATCGACGTCATGGAGCGCGGCGGAGTCGTGGGAGGCGGGTCCGAAATCGACTTTGGCCCCTTCGCCTGGTGGGCGCGTCCCGGAATCAGCCTCCTGAGCGTGGTCATGCGCCTCTGGTGCTGGGCGGCGGGCTCTTACATCTTCTGCCGGGCCGATGCGTTTCGCGCCGCCGGAGGGTTCAGCCTGGAGCTGTACGTCTCGGAGGAGATCGATCTCTCGAAGAGGATGAAGCAATACGGCCGCACGCTCGGCCTGCGGTTCGTCATCCTGCGCGGCCATCCCCTCCTCACGTCGGCGAGAAAGCTCGACCTCTACGGGCCGATGAAGATGCTGAAGACCCTCTTCTACGTCCTCTTCAACCCTCGCCGCGGCCCGCGCGACAAGCGCGGCCTCGGTCTCTGGTACGACGGGAAGCGGTGAGAAGATGGCTAGTACCCCGAGCTGGACGGCCAGCCGCCGGGAGTAGAACGGGTCGCTCGACCCTTGGCGCGCTTCCTGTACTCCTCCAGCATTGCGGCGGTCGCCGTGGCGCCGACGCGGGTCGCGCCGAGATCCCGGCAGCGTATCAGATCCTTCAGCTCGCGGATTCCTCCCGCGGCCTTCACCTGCACCGACGGCGGCGAGTATTTCGCCATGAGCTGGAGGTCGCGATCGGTGGCGCCGAGGTAGGAGTACCTGCCGTCGAATCCCTTGACGAATCCGTAACCCGTGGATGTCTTCACAAAGTCCGCCTTGACCTGGGCGCAGATGATGCAGAGCTTCCTCTTGATCGTGTCGTCCGGGATGAAGTCATTCTCGAAGATCACCTTGACGATCGCGCCGCTGCGGTGCGCTTCCCGAACGACGGTCTGGATGTCCTTTCTCACGTACGCCCAGTCTCCGGAGAGCACTTTGCCGATGTTGATCACCATGTCGATCTCGGTTGCGCCGTCCCGGCAGGCGGCTCTCGTCTCGAGCCGCTTGATCTCGGTCGTGCTCCCGCCGTGAGGGAAGCCGACCACGGCGCCGACCGCAACCTTGGAGCCCTTCAAGCGCCGCTTCGCGAGCTTGACCGCGTACGGCTTGATGCACACGGAGGCGACCCCGTAGCGCTTCGCCAGCTCGCAGCCCGCGACCAGCTCGTCGTCGGTCATTGTCGGATGGAGGAGGGAGTGATCGATCATCCCCGCCAGCTCGTCGTAGGAGTACTTCATGGCCATGGTGCGACTCACTTCTCGAAAAAGGGTTTCAAGGAGTTTCGAGCGATTCTCAGCGCCCGCTGCCGGCCGGCGAGACTCTTCCCGAAAGCATCGTCCTCGACCTCGATGCAGACCGGACCGTCGTAGCCCGCCTCGCTGAGGGCGGAGCAGAAGCGGCCCCAGTCGATCTCGCCGTAGCCGGGGACCTTCGGCGTGCTCCAGCCGAGGGCGAGGATCCCATGGTCGTCGAGCTTCTCGCGCTGGATCAGCATATCCTTGGCGTGGACGTGGAAGAGCTTCGACTTGAATTCCGCGATCGGCCGCAGGTAGTCCATGAACTGCCAGACGAGGTGCGACGGATCGTAGTTGAGGCCGAAGCTGTCGGATCGGATCGCGGCGAACATGCGACGCCAGAGCGCCGGCGAGTAGCCGAGGTTTTTGCCCGAGGGCCACTCATCGAACGTGAAGAGCATTGGGCAGTTCTCGATCCCGATCCGGACGCCCCGCGCCTCGGCGTGGCGGACGATGGGGGGCCAGATCTTGAGAAACTTCCGGAAGTTCTCCTCGACGTTCCGGCGGTGGTCGGCGCCGATGAACGTATTGACGGTCGAGAGGCCCAGGAGGGGCGCCGCGGAGATGACGCGTTTGAGATGCCGGAGCGCGGCTGCGGCGCGGCCGGCGTCGCCATCGAGGAGGTTCGGGTAGTAGCCGAGCGCGGAAATCTCGACGCGATGGCGCTCGGCGAGACCGAGGATGTCGTCGGCCCTTCCTTTCGAGAACTCGGAGACGTCGACGTGGGTAACGCCGGCGTACTTGCGCTCGGCCTTGCCCACGGGCCAGCACATCAGCTCCACGCAGTCGAAACCCTCCCCCGCGGCGAACCGCAGGAGCTCGTCGAGGTCCAGATCGGGCAAGATGGCGCTGACGAAGCCGAGTTTCATGAACGAATCCCTCCTTCCTTCACATGCCGGATCAAACGTCCACCCGGCGGCCAACGTCCACCCAGCGGGCCCTGCGGTGGCTCTTCAGGACCGCCTCGCAGATTTTCAGCTCTCGGTGACCGTCTTCGGCCGTCGCGTAGAGCGGCGCCTTCGGTTTTCCTCCCGCAATGGCTCCGTAGACGGCCCGGTAGAGCATCTTGAACGTATCCGGGTAGCCCTCGCAGTGCCCCGCCGGGTAGTCCGTCCAGCCTGCAATATCGTCGCTGAAGCCGGGCGTGTTGCGCATGGAGAACTCGTTGGCGCCGTCGCGCGTGCCGTAGAGAATGACCTCCGGCCGCTCCGAGTCCCACCACGCCGACTTCTTGGAGCCGTAAATCTCGAAACGGATGCTGTTCTTTCGGCCACCGGCGACCTGCGAAACGGCCATGTTGCCGTACACGCCGCTCCGAAAACGCAAGAGGACCGAGGCGAAGTCCTCCGTCCGGACCCGAAAGGGGACTGTGGCCCGCCGGCCCGCGGCCCGCGCGAAGGTCTGGACTTCGCCCCGCGGCCGCCGGCGCGTCTTGTGAAACGTCGAGAGGTCCGCGAGGAGGCTCGCGATCGGGCTCGAGAGGATGAAGGATGCCGCGTCGAGCCAGTGGGAGCCGATGTCGGCGACCGCCCGGAGCGGGCCGCCCTCCTCGGGCAGGAGGCGCCAGTTGTAGTCGGTTTCCTTGAGGAGCCAGTCCTGGAAATACGAGCCGTTGACGTGGATCACTTCCCCGAAGTCGCCGCGCGCCACTCCCGCGCGGAGCTGGAGGATGGCGGGGTAGAACCGCACGTTGTAGTTGACCGCGAAGACCCGCGGAGATCGGGCGGCCACGCGGGCGATCTCCGCCGTCTCTCGCGAATCCATGGCGAGCGGCTTCTCGCAGATGCAGTGCTTGCCCGCGCGCAGGGCCGCCAGCGACTGCTCGCGATGAAACCGGTTGGGCGACGTGATGTGGACGACGTCCACCTCGTCGGACTCGATGAGCGCTTTCGCATCGTAGTCCGTGAAGGCGCGCGGAACGCCCCACCGGCGGGCGAGGTCGCGGGCCCTCTCCGATCCGCAAACGGCGACGACCTGAACGCCGAGCCGCCGCAGTGCCTCGATGTGAATCGGGCCAATGAATCCAGTGCCGATCACACCGGCGCGCAAGTGCGTGAAGGAGATTTCCCGGGGCATGTGGCCGGGGATTTTATGTGGGAGGCGGGCCCGTTTGAACCCCCTTCTTTGCTGGGGAGGCGACTGCAGCCGGGCCTCGCCAGCGGGAGAAGCGGCCGAAAAAAACCTCCCGGGCTGTGCGGCCCGGGAGGAGCGTCCTCTGTTACGAGGACCCAGAAAGGTCTATTGAAGCTATGCCAGCGCCTCACGCCGCCGCAGGAGGAGGCATCCGCCCGCGAGGGCGCCCAGGGCCAGGAGGATCCAGCCGACGGGCGTCAGCGACGGGGCGTAGTTCATCGGGCAATCGTTCGCAGAGAAGACGACGCTGTCAATATCGATATCCACATCGCCGCCGGCGTGGGGCGCGATGTCCACGCCGTGCTGATCGACGAAGTCCCGGTTTGCAATACCAGCAATGGAGAAGCAAAGCACATGGAACTGGCCATCGGCGGTCAGCACCTGCGCCGGGGCCGCATTGAACGCGGCGAAGCTGTTCGTCTGCAGGAAGTACGCGACGTTCACCGCGGCGAGGCTGCTGCCGGCGAGGTTGGTAGCGGCGATGCGCACGCGTACGCTCTTGTAGTTCGAAAGGTCGGTAGGGCGCTCACAGTACGTGTTGCAGCCGCTGCTCCAGACCGTTCCATTTGCGTAGGAGACGGCGCCGCCGTCTCCGGAGCCAATGTCGGTCCAGTGGAGGCTTCCGGTGTTCCCGGGGGGAGTTGCGCTCGTGTTGTGGCTGAGCCCGGTCTGGTCCTGACCGGTGTTGCCGAGGACCGAGTTGCCGTGGAAGTTCACGATCGCTCCCTGGAGGCCCCCGTTCGGCGATCCAGGTTCGTGGTTCGCCAGGGTCCGCGTCGCGAGCCCCACCCCGACGGTGCGGACCTCGTCGATCGTCCAGGTGAGGTTTCCCAGCGGGACGTGATCGCGGACGTTGAGCCCGATCGTGCGGAGGAACGCTATCTGGACTGGAGTGAGGCCTGCGAGAGACAGGCTGTAGGTGTTCATGCCGGGGGCGACGGCGACGTCCGGGCCGAAGGAGACGTAAGTGGAGTCGGCGGAGGCTTGGGTGAAGAACTGGACCATCACGTCCCCCGTGCCGTTATGGCCGACGTCGATCTCGATGGCGGAGAGCCCCGTCACGTCGACGCCGCCCGCTCCGGGTTTGCCCTCGATGCTGTTGTTGAAGTTGTCGCTGATGGCAATCCCGGTGCCGGCGTTGCCGGTTTCGGTGACCGTCAGTTCGCCATCGATCGCGTTCGAAAACGTCGCTTCGTTGGTCCCGAAGTTCTTGACCCAGTTCTGGACGTTACCGGTGCCGCTCCAGGTATAGAGGACCCGAGCCGACTGGGCCATGAGTCCGCCCCCTGCAAGCAGACAGGCTACGATTGACAAAGCCGTGATGGATTCCCGCCGCATGACGCCTCCCTTTCCTCGCATGAATTCAGGAAACCCTGAGCAACCCCCGCGCGGTCGGTGTTGGCGGGGATAGCCTTCAATCAACCGGCTGCAATGCTACTCCACGGGCCCCTTCAGGTTCAACTACTCAGTGGCGTTACGGCGGGAGAAGGAGCCCGGGATGCGGGCAACGCTTGAGCCCACGAGCCCGAACGCGCAGAATGTCGCCGCGAACATCTTCTGACTCGCGGGAATTACCCTGACACGGCGCTGAACAAATTCGAATCGAAAGTCGCAGAAGGAGCGACCGCATGCTGACCCGATTGGTGGTCCGGAACTTCAAGCGATTCGAGAACGTGGAGGTCGAGCTCGGTCAGACCGTCGTTTTCATCGGCCCCAACGACTCCGGAAAGACCATTTCCACGGACTCCGCGAAGCGAAGAAGGACCTTGTGGGCTTTGCGCTTTTCGATCGCATCGAAAAAAATTGCTTGATTCGAATGACCTCAAAGAGTGCATGTGGAAACGCAGAGAGATCGAGAACTACCTCACCCAGCCGGAGACCCTCCTCGCATACGCGGAAGATGCGGGAGCACAAGCGGCCCTGGGACCGATCTTCGAGCTGGCGGAGAAGGAAAGGTGGCGTCAAGCAATGCAGGAGTGCATTGAGGACCTCGTGCCCCGAGCCGCCCTCAAGGACCCTTCCGACCGCTGGTGGATCAACACCAAAGCCTCTGATGACTTCCTCGACCGTCTCATGGAAGGCTTCGCAGGAAAGCTTGAAATGCCGAACCTGATGCAGAAGACCTATTACCACGTCCTCGCGCGCCACGTCCCCAAGGAACGCATCGACCCTGAAGTGGCCCAGGTCCTCGACGCGATCGTCGAGACCGGTAGACGCGCGCGACCCCTCGAGTGACCTCCTACATCCACGGACGGCTAGACCCGCGTGAGGCGGCGAGGCTCGAGAAACAAGCTCGCTTCGCCACGGGCTTCATCCTCCGCGATTTCGAGGCTGCCGCAGGGATGCGCGTCCTCGATCTCGGGTGCGGCATCGGCGCGATGGCGGCGGCGATCCTCAAGCGATGCCCCGGCGTGCGGCTTTTTGCCGTCGAGCTGCTCCGCGGCCCGCTCGCACATGCCCGCGTCCACCACCCGGGGCCGGCGTATGTGCAGGGGAACGCGGCTCGCCTCCCGCTCCCCGATGGGACGTGCGACCGCATCCACGCGTCGTGGCTCCTCGAGCATTTGCCCGACCCGCGCCCTCTCCTGGCGGAGGCGCGCCGCGTGCTGCGGCCAGGGGGATACTGCCACTTCACCGAGGTGGACAACTCGACCCTCCGCACGCACCCCGAGCGCGGCGCGGTGAGGGCAGTGATGCGCGCGCTCAACGCCGCGCAGGTCGCCGGTGGCGGCGATCCCTTCATCGGCGCCCGCCTCGGCCCCCGGTTCGAGGAGGTGGGGTTCTCGCGCGTGGAGGTCCTCCCCACGACGCTCCACGGCAGCGCGGCGGACCCGACTTTCTTCCGTGGCCTCGTGGAGGAGTTCGCGGAGATCTTCGAGAGCCTCGATGAGGCGCTCGGGGAGGGGATGGCGCCCCTGATCGCAGCCGCCGCGCGCGAGCTGCGAAAGCTCCCCGAGACACCGGGAGCCTCTGTGGATTACCGCTGCTTCATCGTGCAGGCCTGGAAGTAAGCTTCCGGAAATCGCCACCACCCCTTCCCGGGCAAAGTACCGCGCGTCAAAAGTTTGTTCCTGAAATCCTCCCCTACGAGCGCCCCGAGCAGCCCCCGCCGCTTCCTCCTCGGTCGTGGCTCACCCGCGCGAGCGGGCGGCTGCGAGTCCCGCCCGGAGATCGGGCACGGCAGCGGGAGGATCGCCGGGGTGGCTTGCCCACCACCGTTGCAGCTCGTCGCTGAACGATTTCAGGAGCACATCCATTACGAGCTGGACTAAAATCACCCCGCGAATGCTCCGGTCACCTTCATAGGCTCCTCGCGGAACCTTCACGGTGCCTTGATCGCCGCAAGCCACACTACTCGCCGCAAAAATCAAGCAAGAAAGACAGTTCCTCCTTGGTCGACGCTACCCAAGATCCCGCGTCCGCTCCCGGAGCGCCTCCGGGAGTTCCCTCGGGCGACGTTCGCCCGTACCCGGGCGCTCTCATCGTCGTCGAGGGCATCGATGGGTCGGGAAAGAGCACGCAACTCTATCTCCTGAAGCGATGGCTCGAGATCGGCGGCTATCGCGTCTACTTCACGGAGTGGAACTCATCGCAGCTCGTCAGGTCCACCACCAAGCGCGGGAAGCAGCAGAAGACCCTCACTCCGACGACATTCTCGCTCCTGCACTCGGCCGATTTCGCCGACCGCGCTGACCGCCAGATTCTGCCTCTCCTCTATAGCGGCAACATCGTTCTCGCCGACCGCTACATCTACACGCTCATCGCCCGCGGGGTGGTGCGCGGCCTGGCTCGGGATTACCTCTACGGCATTTACCTGATGGGGCTCCGCCCCGACCTCACCTTCTGGCTCAACATCAGCCCGAAAGTCGCCTTCGAGCGGGAGTTCAAGAAAACGAAGGCCATCAGCTACTGGGAGGCGGGGCTCGACCTCTCCATGAACTCGAACCTCTACGAATCGTTCCTCCACTACCAGCAGAAGCTGCGCGCGGAGTTTCAGGATCTTTCTCAACGCCACAGGTTCATCGAGATCAACGGAGAGAACTCGGTGGCGGCGGTCAACCGCGACCTTCGCCAGCGGATCGCCGCCCATCTCGGAATCAAGCTATCCCGCTATGCGCCGGCGGGGGCGCTCTCGCACCTAGGGCGCTGACAGCTGAACCGAATGTTTTCCCTGGATGTCGACCGCCGCTGCGCGGTCTACCGCGTCCGCCGAGACCGGGCGGAAGTGATGGGCATCGCCGCCGTGATCCTCCTCGAAGTGGGGCGTGGCTCGGCGTCCCCTCCTTCCTTGTGCCCGGAGTCGGACTCCAGGAGGGGCTCTCCCACGACCATCGCCGGTCCTCCGGCTTTGTGGAAGCCGAGGTCGCCGGCGGCGAAATCCTTCTGCGTGTCGCCTCCTCCGGGAACCCCGACGAACTCGAGAAGGAGATCGGCCGGAATGGGGCGCTCCTCGAGAGGCTCTTCCAATCCAAGATGCGTCTGGAGATCATGTCCACTCGCCAAGCCGAACCCGTCGTCTGAGGCCGCGGAGGGGTCAAAGGAAACATGCTGCTCTATTTCATCCGCCACGGAATCGCCATCGACCGCGAAGACCCCGAATGCCCCGCGGAGGATGCGAAGCGTCCACTCACCGCCGAGGGGGAGGTGCGAACCCACGAGGCGATGGAAGGTATGCGCGCCTTCAAGATCGATCCCGGTGCGCTGGTCTCGAGCCCTTTCTTGAGAGCCCTTCAGACCGCGAAGATCGCCGCTAAAGTCTTTCGCGTTCCGGCGGAGAAAATTCGCACGACGCGCGCCCTCGAGCCGGATGAAGAGCCGACGAAGATCTTCGAGGAGCTGGCCGGCCTCACGGCGAAGGAAGTGCTTTGCTTCGGCCACGCCCCGCACATCGACCGCGCGATCGCCCATGCGTTAGGAGCCCGCGGCTGCATCACCGGCCTCAAGAAGGCCGGCGCCGCGTGCATCAAGTTGGATGCGGTGAATCCGGGGCACGGAGAGCTGCTCTGGCTCGCGACGCCGAAGATGCTGCGGGGAATGGGATAGACGGCCACGAGTTCAGTCGCCACGCAGGCTCCCTGAAGAGGGTGATCTGGGGTCTGCGGGGCGGGGGAGCGGGGGCGACGCACTCCGTGGTGGGCGCCTGTTTCGCTTCGAGAGGATTGCACGATGAACGGTTACGTCGGATTGAATTTCACTTTCCGCTTGCTCCCGCGGCGGCCTTCGCGTCCACTTTCGCCATGCGCCTCGGCGTTTTCCTGTCGTTCCTCTCCTCTCCTTGCGTCTTCGGCGCCGATTTACCCCCTGCGGTGCCTCCGGAGGAGCTGGATCGCTTCCTCGCTCGCTGGACCGAAAGCTACGAAGGGCTCAAAACGCTTTCGATCCGCTTCCGGCAGGAAAAGCGCTACCGCTACCGCCGCAAGCCCCTCCTCTCGAGAGGGACGATCCGGCTCGACCTCGCGGCGGGCCGCCTGCGCTGCACGGTGATCGACCCCGAGGGAAACGTCGACAGCGAGCTCCTGGCCGAGAAGAACGCCGTCCGCCTCTTCGATCCGGCCTTCAAGAGGCTCGAAATCTACGACCTGGGGGCCGGCAAGGCTCCCCGGGTCTCCTTTCCGGGCCTTGACGGCGACATCAAGGCCCTGCGGCGCGACTACGAAGTAGCGTTGCATCGAGATGCAGAGGCGGACCGCGTTGTGCTGACCCCGAAGAGCCCCGATGCGCCGATGCGGCGCATGCAACTCGTCCTCAAGGAGTTCGCGGTGAAGGAGATGATCCAGGAGGAGAAGAACGGCGATTCGGTTCGACTCCTCATCGAGGAGTTCCGGAAGAACCCGCCGCTGAAGCCCGGGGATTTCGACCTCGTGGTCCCGCCCGGCACGGAGGAATCGCGCCCGCTGGGAAAGAAGCCCGGGTAGAAGGACCGAGGGCCGTTTTCATGGGCACTTCGCGTACGTCTCGCAGCTCAAACGACCCGGCGTCGGGTCCATGCCGCACACGGGGAACGGCTCTTGCGGGGGCGGGGAGGCGAAGAAAAGATAACCGAGCAGGTAAATCGGGTCGGCGATATCCAGCTCGTCACCGTCGTTCGCGTCGGCGCCACCCTGGCATGGCGGCCGCGAGCCTCCAGTGAAGAGGTAATTGAGGATGAAAACCGGGTCGCTGATGTCGATTCGCCCGTCCCCGTTTCCATCGCCGCGGAGGAAGTCAATCGGTTCCGCGACCGTGACGGCGCCGTCGACGAGAGTGGGCTCGACGGGCGGTTCCCCGGGCTTTCCCGAATAAACGTTGGCGATCGGGTTGCCTGCCCCGAACGTTCGCGTGCGGTTGAGGAGCGGTATCGTTCCCGGAGGCGCCGTCGCGGCGACTTCGAACCGCACCCGAGCAAGCACCGTGTCCTTCGGGATCGCCACCGGCGGCACGGTGAGGGGAAACGAGAGATCCAGGATCGCGCCGACGACCGCGAACCCTTCGGTGTCGTGGCCTGCCTGGTGGAAGAAGAGCTGGTCCCCCGCGTGGGCCACGAGGAAATCACCCGGCTCCGCTCCAGCGAAGCTGAGGATCGCGTTGTCGTAGCCCATCGCCAGGCTGAAGCCCGTCACCTCGCAGCTCACGCCGCCGAGGACATCGACGGCCGCCGATCCACCAGCGCTCGCGCTCGACGTTCCGATGACGAGCTGGCTCGGCTCGCACGCGCTCCGTGCCGCCGGCGCGCCGGCCGCCCAGGCCACGAGGACTGCCGCGGCTCGGGTCCACTCGCCGGTCCAGAAACGCAAGGAGTTCATGAAGGTTCTCGATCTCTCACAGGCAGCGTTCGCCGAGGCTGCAGCCGAGGATCGACGGGATCGTGCCGCCGTCGGGCACGGCAACTCCGGGGATCCCTGCCCCGGGGTTCGAGGAGTTCGGCGGAGCAATCGTCACTCCGAGCGAGCCGAAGACGGCCTGGACGAGGACCACGATATCGGTGATGTCGTGAGCGCCGTCGTTATTGACGTCGAAGGCTGCAACGCAGTCGTAGGGCGGTACGAATCCGCCGAAGAGGAAGCTCACGACATCGATCACATCGGAGATGTCGAGCGCATGCGCGCCGCGGTTGTTGACGTTGCCGCGGATGAAGCCGTGATCGCCCGTCGGGGGGCCGCTCGCGGGCGTCGTCCCTGCGCCCTCCAGAACGACCGCGCCGCCTGGGGCGATGTAGATGATGTACTGGTTCTGGGGGAATGCGGCCGAGGGGGCTCCCGGGCCGGGCGGGGCGGCGTTGAAGCCGTACGCGGCCGCGGTGCAGTTGAGGCCGATGCGGCTGAAGGTGAGCTTCACGGCCGGGAGAGCGGTCGCCGGACCCGAGAGGGTCGCCGCGGCGGCGGTCTGGTCGGTGAGGACGATGTCCACCTGCCCGGCGGTCGCCGAGTCCTGGTAAATGAAACTCCAGGACGACGGCAGACCCGCCTGTTTCTGCATGCCGGCGAGGGTCACCTTCGCGGCGTCGAAGGTCAAGCGCGCACCGATCGTCGCGATGTTGCCGCGATCCGTCGTGAGGTCGAGGAAGACCTCGATGGGGCTCGTGGGCTCCGCGACGGGCACCGTGCGCATGGCGACGACGGTGCCTCCCTCCAGGCGCTCGGCGAAGACCACAACAACGAGTAGAACGACGGTCCGATTCATTTTTTCCTCCTGTTTCCGCGCTTCATCGGCGCTGCTTCACGCTCAAGGTGCTCCAACTCAAGGACAAGGCTCCCCCTGGGCGCATCCCAGGACCGAGGCGATCGTCCCTCCGTCGGGAACGACCGTGCCGGGGACTCCCGGCCCGGGTTCCGTTCGGTTGGGCGGCGGGATGACGTAGCCTGCGGTGCCGAAAACGCCCTGAACGATGGCGACCACATCGGTGATGTCCTGGCGGCCATCGTTGGAGACGTCGAGGGCCGCTTCGCAGTTGAACGGAGGCACGTATCCGCCGAAAAGGTAATTGACGAGGTCGATGACATCGCCAAGGTCGAGGACTCTCGCCCCGCGGTTATTGATGTTTCCCCGGACGAATCCGCTGTGTTCGACGGCCAGCGGCGTCTGGCAGCTCGCGCTGTTGCCGGCCCCATCGGTCGCCGTGACGGTGATCGTGTGGCTCCCGGGGGCTACGAGGCTCCCCGCGGCCGGACTCTGAACGAGGATAAGGTCCCCCGCCGCGGTGCAGTTGTCGCTCGCGAGGACGCCCGATCGGATGTCCGGCACGACGGCCTCACAGCCGGTGAGGGCCAGGATCCGCACTTCGCCGGGGCACGGGGCTTCAGGGGGTTCGGTTTCGCCCGCGCAAGGATCGAAGTCGGCGGCGGTGACCGACACATCGTCGGTCCGGACGCCAGCGCCGTCGTCGACGGAGAGCCTGAGCACGTACGCGCCCGCAGTGGGGAAGACCACGTGCGTGTGGAGATCGCCGGCGTCCGCGAGCGGCCACTGCGGGGCGGCCGGGCCGCTCACGCTCGACCACTGGACCGAAAGAGTGCCGGGCGGATCCGGAAGGCCATCGTCTGTGACGTGGCCTTCGAAGTGGACCGTGAGGCCCGTCGTGACGGCGCGATCGGCTCCCGCCATGACCACGGGCGGGATGTTCGCCGGCGGAGGAGGCGAGAGCGCAGTGGCAGGCACGATCTGCTTCGGCTGGCTCGCGCTCGACCAGGAGAGGCGCGCCGTTGCACCGCCGCCGTTCTCGTAGTACTCGATCGTGATCGGCGACTTCACACCACCCTGGAGGGCGATAGTGCCCGTCCGCTCCGTCGGGGACTGGTCGATCCAGCTATTGATGACCTGCACGCCGCCGATCCACATGCGGAAACCATCGTCGGTGAGAGCGTAGAAAGTGTACGTCTCCCCGTAGAGGGGCTCGATCTGCCCCGACCAGCGGATCGAAAAGGTATCCGCTCCCACGGCGGGAGCCGGCGAGCCGGTCCCCCAGTCGAAATCGACCGTGGAGTCGATGCGCGTGAGGACCAAGCCCGTCATGTTGCTGTTGTCGAAATATTCTCCCTTGAGACCCTGCGGCAGGACTTCGATGGCCTCCGTCGCCATCTGCGTCGCCCCGGCGGAGTCGGCGACGGTCAACGTGATGTATCGAATGCCGGGAGCGGCGTACGAGTGAGTCTGGAACGGCCCGTAACCGACCGTCCCATCGCCGAAGTCCCACTTGTGGAGGAGGTGGTCGCCATCCGGATCGGAGGAGACTCCGCCGTCGACCGCGATGACCAAGGGCGGGCTCCCTTTCGATGGATAGACGCTGAAGAGCGCCACGGGCGGCTGGTTGGGAGGAGGCGAAACAGGCACGGCGAGAGACCGCGCGCTCGCGGACGCTCCGACGCGGTCGGTCACCGTCGCGAGGAAGAGGTAGCTGATCCGGTCGCCGTTCGAGCCGTGAGCCGGCACATCGAACGCCGGCGGGTTCGGACTCGTCGAGACGAAGACTTCCGTCTCGAGGTGGTCGTTGTGGAGCCGCTGGATCTCCCAGCGGAAGCCGACGGCCGCCCCGTCCTCCGGATCGCTCGCGGTCGCTTGCAAGGGAATCGAATCGCCGCTCTGGTAGGGGAGCCGATCGGCCGGGCTCACGAGCGTCACCGTGGGAGGGTTATTGAACGCAGAGATGCTCACGGCGGCAGCATTCGAGAGACTCCCTTCCATGTCGCGCACGGTGTAGGAGAAGGAATCGCTCCCGGCGCCGGCGTAGCCGCCGTGCGTGTAGGTGATCGTTCCCGTCAATGGCTCGATGGCTGTGGATCCGAAGATGGCCGGGCCGGCGATCGCGACGCTCGTCGGATCGAGGCTGCCGTCGGGGTCACGGTCGTTGGCGAGGACATCGATGACGACCGAATAACCTTGCGCCACGGTGGCGAGGTCGGCGACCGCCACCGGAGGCGCGTTCGGGCAGTCTGGATAGAGCCGAACGTCCCTCGTCGTGGAGAGCCCGGCGGAATCGGTCACGGTCAGCGCGAGGCGATAGTAATACGTCTCCTCATCGCAGCCGAGGGGGGAGATGACTGCGGTCGTGGCGCAGTTCGGATCGACCGGCTCGAGGTGCGTGTGGTCGTTGTGGTGGAGGGTGGTCTGCCACTCGCAGGTCCGCTGTGCAGGGCCGTGCTCGGCGTCGGAGATGTTCGCGGCGAGATTGTAGGTCGTGTCGCCGGAGAGGGGGTATCGGGTCCCGTCGGTGGGGCTCGTGATCGTCACCGAAGGCGGCGTATTGTTGACGGAGACGATGAGCGCCGCCTGGTCGCTCGCGCCAGCCGAGTCGGTCACGGTCAGCGTCACGTCGTAGCGCGTCGGGATGCCCGCAGGTGCCGTGAAGACGTGGACGGGGTTCGTGGCGGAAGAGAGCGGGGAGCCGTCGCCGAAGTTCCATGAGTGCGTGAGCGGCCCGCTTTCCGGGTCGCTCGATCCGTTCCCCTGGAACTGGATGGTCAATGGAGTCGGACCGTACAGGAGATCCTGCGCCGCCACGGCCTGGGGCGGCTGGTTCCCGCTCGGCGGAAAGCTCACCCGGTACACCAGGTCCGGCCAGCGGACGTAGTACAGCTCGCCATCGATCGGGTGGGTAGCCAGCGCCACGACCGTCCCGCCCGTGTGGAAGCTCCGGACCTGGACCGGTTTGTCGTTCGGATCGAAGACGAAGTTCTGGATCCACCCCGAGCCGTAGTCGGCCTGGAAGTAGGTGTTCTTGTAGGTCGACGGGAAATCGTCGCCCGTGTACCAGACGCCCCCGATCGAGCAGTTCCCCGCGAACATCGATCCAGCGACCGGCGAGCCCGCCGCGCCGACGTTGATCACGGTCGCGTTGTTCCCCGAATACACGCCCGTCCGGGCCAGGACCTGGCCGTGCCGCCAGTCGAGGGCCGGCCGCGCGTGGAGGAACTTCGGGATGCCGGAGGGGACCTGTACGGAGGTGTTGCAGGGGTTCGGAAAGGACGGATTCGGGTTCAGCGTGTCCTGCTGGATGAGGTTGCGGAAGTAGAAGAACTCCTGCGTGCAACCTCCCGTGCCGAAGAGGGGGTTCGGGGCGTCGCGGTTGTAGGTGTTCGAGTTCCAATAGCCGGAGTGGACTTCGAGACCCTCGAAGGCCGGCCAGCCGAAGTTCCGTCCAGGGCCGGTGCACACGTGCAGGTCTTCCCACGTCCCCCAGCCGACGTCGCCGATGTAGATGGAGCCCGGGTCGCCATCATTGCGGTCGTGGCTCCCCGTCCCCGGTCGCAGGGTAATGCGGCAGGGATTTCGCAGCCCCAGCGCCCAGACGCGCGAGCGGGCCGCGCGGGGCTCCGCGGAGACATAAAAGGGGTTCGAGGGGATGCCGTCTCCGGTCATGGGGTCGATGCGGACCACCTTGCCGTTCAAGCAGTCGACAAGCTGCGATCGGTAGGCGCCGACATCCTCCTTGGGTCGGATGATGCCCTCCGCCAGCCCCTGCGCCGAGTAGGTCCCCCCCGCCCCGCCGCCCGTATCGGTTGCGGAGTAGCTCGCCCCGTCGCCGCAAGAGGCGAGGAGAGCGCCGTCGGTGCCGAAGACGAGGCCTCCGACGCCGTGGGACTGATGCAGGATCGGAAAGCCGGTGCTCGCGCTCTCGCCGACGAGAACGAAGCGGCTCGCCGGATCGATGCTGGTGAAGCCGTCGGCGGCACGCGCGGTGTAGCGCGTGATGCGGCCGACCGTGGCCATGAAGTACTCATTCGTGGCCGGGTTGTAGCTCGGCGTCCCTGCGTAAGCGAGGTGGTGATGGTCGACGACGTAGAGGAGATAGATGTGGCCGTTTGTGAGGAAAGCTGGGTGGAGGGCGACGCCGAGAAGTCCGTAGTCGCGCCAGCCGCCGACTTCATCGCTGATATCGAGAAGCGGGGGCGACTGTTTGACGCCGTTCACGACGCGCCAGATCCGCCCGCCCCTTTCCCAGACGAACATCCGCCCGTCGCTCGCGAACGTGACCCCGACGACCTCGGTCCACGTGCCGCCGATGGTCTGCTCGACGAATCCCGTCGGCAGAGCGCGAACCGCCGGTGAAAAAGCAAGAATGAGGAGAAGTAGGCAGCCCGTCGAGAAGCCGTTCGGATTCCTGTACATGCTCGACACTCCGTGGGACTTGACGAGGATTGACCCTAACCGTAATCCCGGGATGCGCAATCTTATCCGCGTCGCCACCATCCCGTGAACACCCTTGCTGGCAGGATGCAAGGAGACACGGCTGATATGAAAGCCGCAGGGGCGGCGGGTGAAAAATGAACGAACGGAGTCGGAAGCCGTCAACCTCCGAAGACGTCTTCTCTCTTTGACCGGGGAGGAATGCCGTCCGCCGCGTCGGGAAGGAATGCGGGTGGAGCGCCCTTGGGGTTCTCCGTATGGAACGGCTTTTCGGGGCGGAAAGACCAGAACCGCCAGCGGCGGAACTCTTCGACGCCTCGGTAGGCGGCGTGCCGGAGGGTCAGTTCGAGCTGGCGGTACGAATCGGTGAGTCGAACGGGCGAGGGCTTCTCGCCGCGCATGCGGGCCCGCCGGGCTTCCTCCTCGAAAACCAGAAGCGCACGGGCGATCGCCTCGCGGAGTCGGTCGGGGAACATCCACGAGGTCAGGCGGAACTCCTTCGCGACCGCTTCGAGGTTGTGGGAGAGCTGGTCCAGCTCGGCCGTCTCGATGTGCCCCTTCGTCCCGAGCGCGAGGTCCGAAGGCACGCCAAGCGCGTCGCGGTAGCCGAGGAGGACGCGCAGCCGCCGCTCGAGGAGGTCGCGGTCGGAGAGCCGCTGGAGTAGCAGGAACGCCGCCCCGAGCGCCGACGCCGTGCCGAGAAGAACTCCCAGGAGTGCGACCACCGCGTAACCCATGGCGCCAGAGTATATCGACGAGTCAAGCCGCTCGGGAGGGTGGTGTGCAGGCAGGTAAATGCGCGGCCTTTCCTATCCCCGTACTCCTCTTCTTCCCCAGGGAGGACGGAAACCACAGAGGGGAGCGGCGAGCAATGCGGAGCCGCGGACCGCCGGAGCAGCCGGGGGCCCGCGCCAGCGGGCGGCTGCGAGGCCCGCCTGGAGGCCGAGCGCATCGGCGCGAGGACCGGAAGGAGCGGCGAGCAATGCGGAGCCGCGGACCGCCGGAGCAGCCGGGGGCCCGCGCCAGCGGGCGGCTGCGAGGCCCGCCTGGAGGGTTTGCTCCGAGCAGTGCGCAGGAGCAAACGGTCGGAGGAGGCGGGCACCGCGAAGCGGTCGCCTCCGAGACGTGCCCGGAGGCGGCCGCGGAGCGGCCGACCGGAGGGGAGCG